>ERZ773043.7-NODE-7-length-155955-cov-7.437453_pt1 | contig 155955 bp, 155 predicted proteins | sample MGYA00580636_ERZ773043 | MGnify/ENA primary metagenome ERZ773043 (study PRJEB29015, sample SAMEA2737992) | human oral metagenome | biome: human oral; feature: human-associated habitat; material: dental | place: China | collected 2065 ...
TCGGCGCGACTGTCTTAATATAGCACTCCATTCCTCTTTCGTCAACCCCCTTTTTTCGTTTTTCTATAAGTTTTTTCTCTGTTCTCTCGAAAATTCTATGCTATAATCATTCCACTTATCTATATAACTAACGGAGTATTCTCATGCACACACACCATCATCTTATTCTCCCCGAGCTTCACGCCTTGCTTCCTGTCCAGCCGTCACAGGAGGTCGTCTGTGCCGGAGGCGGACGACCCCCCGAAAAAAAATGGTTCACGCAGATTGTGCAGCAAAGCAAAGAGGGCGGAGCAGATCGGCCCATTTGGGCAATTGACCGCGGAGTGAATATCTGCCGTGATACCGCCCTTCCTCCTGCATATCTGATTGGCGACGGTGACAGCGCGGATAACAGCGCGTGGGTCTGGGCAGAAGCGCAAGGGGCGCAGGTACACGCCTTCCCCCCTGAAAAGGATTTCACAGATACAGAACTCGCCTTCCGTATTGCTGCACAAAATCTTGCGCGCCCGCTTGTGATTTTAACGGCAGCATTCGGCGGACGCCTCGACCATCTCTTCAGCACCGCTGCCATTGCCGCACAAGCCCCAATCCCTTGTCTGCTTGCAGATGAACGTGAAAGCCTATTCTATCTTCATGACGGTGAATCGCTGACGGTCACGTGTGAAAATCCTCCGCGCGCGATTTCACTCCTCTCCTTTACAGAGCAGTGCACAAGCGTCACAACCAAGGGGCTGTATTGGGAGCTGGAAAACGCACACATTATAAGTCGTTCGTCACTCGCAATCAGCAACGTACTTGCCCGCGATAATATGGCGAAGACATTTACCGTTTCTATCAAGCAAGGCATCCTCGGTGTTTATCTCTGCCACACAGAATGAGGAATGATTTTTCATGAACATCAACATCCCGCAGACCTATTTCAGCAAACTCATGCGCGCCATTGTCGAATTCGAGATGATTGAACAGGGCGACCGCATCCTAATCGGCGTATCAGGGGGCAAGGACAGCATCTTTCTCACCTACGCGCTCGCCATCCTGCGCGAACGTCTCAAAAGGGATTTTACCATCGCAGCTTTTACCGTCAATCCACAGTTCGACGCCGCCTTTGATACGGATTCGATTGCGGCATTCTGCAAAAGTCTCGATGTCCCCTATGAGGTCATAGACGTCGATATAGCAGGTGCGATTGCGGAACAGGACGACAAGAGTCCCTGCTTCACCTGTGCATTTTTCCGGCGCGGTGCGGTCAACCGCTATGCCGTGGAACACAAAATGAATAAGGTCGCCTACGCGCACCATCATGATGATGCCGTGGAGACCTTTCTCATGAGTTTATTCTACTCGGGGCAGCTAAACACCTTCCGCCCAAAGACCTATCTTGACAAGACGGACATCACTGTCATCCGTCCTCTTGTCTATTTCCGTGAACAGGAGATTATCGAAGCCATCTCATATCATGGCTTCACACCGCTCCCCTCGCCCTGTCCGCACAACGGAAATACCATACGCCAGACCGTCAAGGAACTCATCGAACGCCTCAGCGCCGACAATCCGAACCTTTACAACCATCTTGCCGCCGGGATGCGCGAGGGTGCTCTCGGCGAACTCTGGCCCGCAAGCAAATCACGCAAGGAAATGGAATGCACCTACCGCGCATTTATGCAAAAGAAGTAAACGACTGGTATCACCATATTGAATATGCAGCCTGTTATCTGATCTGCCTTATGGTATTGACAAGCGCCCCCTATGCTATCTTTCATTTGTGCTTGTGAGGCCACTTCTAGTTTAGCATAGGAGGCGCATTCCTTTTCTATAAGATTTTTCCTATCCCAGTTGAACGGGGGGATTTATCATGCCTATTCAACGATCTTTACTATATTCATTTTTTAACGCCGAAACTTTTCGAGGGGTTCTTCATGGTCAGTCACAAACTCCACTGTCCCGATATACTCTCCTGCCGCATTATACATAGCCTGGTAATGCACGCGGATGGGGCGTTCGCGGATATATCGGTAAACCGTCATATGGTCACGCTTTTTTGACTTGAAATCGGCAATCAGGTTACGAACGACGGGAATGATCTCCGGCGGATGGCAGTTCATCACATCGCGTCCGAGCGCAGACATTGGACGTGTAAAGACCTGCCCCTCGTTGGTGAAAAAGCGTACGACATCATCCTTATCAATAAAGGTAATATCCACAGGAAGCAGCTGCAAAATGGTCGTCAACTGTTCCATGGAAAGCTCCCCTGTTGGAAATTGAAGTTTTCCATTGGTAAGGTTGTTCGCAAGGCGCTTTTCCTCTTGGTCAAGCCATGGCTGTGCTTGTTCCCATGTAGGAATCTGCACACCGAAGGAGATCCCCATATTCGGCATATCATGATAGGCGCGGTACCATTCAATATCTGTAAAATATCGTAAACTCAACGGGAAGAGAATCTTTTCCTCCTTAAAGATCATCTCACGGATCCGTTGGGAAAGTGCGCGAATACGTGTCTCATACATGGGGAGCGTCTCAGCATCTTCTTTCAATGCTTTTGTAATCATGCTGAGTTCTCGCTTCATCTCATCGTCGATACCCCACATGACCTGTGAGGGCCCCGTGACGCCATAGTCGTAGAGAATAGGCATCAGGAGTTCTTCCTTCTTGATATAGTGAGAACGTACATCGCCCAGTGCAATGATGTGTCGGAGCATTTCATCGCTGCGTTTTGCTCCATCAAGCTCTGACTCAATCATATCCAGCAAGTTCTCCAGTGCCGTATTCTCAGCGCGGAGAATGGAAAGCGGATGTGCTGCTGGAAGATTATCTATATCATCAGGATTGACAGAAGCAGCCTGCGCATGAATCTCATCATGAGAGAGCGCTCCTGGCGGCGGTGCTCCGACCGTACCGTGGAAAAGTGCAGAGTGCACGTCACAGAGGCGCTGTACCTCGGTCACAGGCATCCCCTCTTTAATCAGCGTTTGCTCTGCTGTCATAATCTCCTGTGCATCCACATGGCTGAACTCCTTTACAAAGTCTTCACGCACGGATGCAAGATCCTCACCGCCCGATAGGCGCTCAATAAAACTCCTCAACCGTCCCTGTCGTGTTTGTGCATCATCACTGAGCACCGTAAAGCCATGTTCCTCAAACGCAGCAATAATCTTAGAAAGATCGATTCCTTTTACTGCTGCACCGCGCGGGATTGTCATGATGCGTCCCATCACCTGAAGCGCAGCTGCACTCATGATCTCCTTAAAGCCAAGCCCTGCCATAATCTCCCTGACTTCTGGATATGCATCTACTAACTCGGCAACCGTCTTTTTTAGATCCAACACCTTTTCCATGCACAAAACTCCTTTTATCTTATATCTGGTAGTATACACCTAGCTTTCAAAATCCATTATAGAGTAACATCCTTCAAAAGACTGTAACCTTTGATACAGGATTTATTTTCATTCACATATATGAGCATTTTCTCCACAAAAAAAGAGCAATATGACATCGCTCTTTTTCTTATGAAATTATCTGTATAACTCCACTTACTTCAGCCAGTCGAGATGTGCCTCAACCTGGCCTTCTGTATTACTGCTTTCTTCAGCCTGTTCTGCTTGATGCTCATCAACGTACTTCTTAACATCCGCTGCCTCAGCATCGCGCTTTGCTTTGGTAATCGAAAGGGAAATGCGTTTCCGCTTCGTATCAATGCGAAGCACCTTAACCAAAACGACATCTCCTGTATGAACGGCTTCGTCTGCACGTTCAATCCGCTTTTCGGCAAGCTCTCCCATCGGAATCAAACCATCAAAACCAGGCTCAATCTCCATGAACGCTCCGAAATCTGTCAGCTTGATGATTTTTCCTTCAATAAAATCACCTTCTGCATACTGCTCGGCCTTCTCAAGCCACGGATCTGGAAGCGTATCCTTCACGGACAGAGAAATACGCTTTGCATCGCGGTCTACACTCTTAACGTAAACATCCAGTTCCTGTCCCAGTTCCAGGACCTCTGAGGGGTGCTTTACACGGTGCCACGCGAGATCAGAGATGTGTGCAAGTCCATCCACACCGCCAATATCAATAAATGCACCATAATCAACAAGTCGCTTTACTGTACCACGCACGACCTGCTCCGGTTCGATCGCAGAGAATACAGCCTCTTCCTTCTCGGCACGATCACGCTCAAGAAGTTTACGGCGCGAAAGAACAAGACGGCGCTTTTGAACATCGACTTCGATGATTTCTGCCTCAACCGTCTGATCCACATAGACCGAGAGATCCTTGACAAAGTGCAGTTCCATCTGAGAGGCAGGAATGAATCCGCGCAGTCCCATGACATACGCAACGAGCCCTCCCTTTACCTCTTTGGCAATCTTCGCCTCGACTGTATCGCCGCGCTCCTGGAGAACCTCAATATCTTTCCACGCCGCCATCTTATCAGCCTCAACCTTAGACAGGCTGCCGCCGTTATCGCCGCCGAGAGACTTGATGTAAACATCAATCTCGTCGCCGACCTTCACGACATCACGTGCGTCCTCTGGTGCGGGAATGGCAAGATCTCTCTTGGACACAGGAATCTCCTGCTTATATCCAATATCGACATACGCCTCGTCGCGGGATACCTGAACGACAACCCCTTTGACGACCGTACGCTCTTGGATATCGGGCATCTCTTCCTGCTCCAAAAGTTCTTTCATGCTCTGCTCTGACACTGTTTATAAACCTCCTTGATAATCCAGTCCGGCGTAGATGCACCAGCTGTAATACCAATTTTATTAACACCTTGAATCCAATCATCCTGCAGCTCTGCCACAGTTTCAATATGGTATGTTCTGCACTTAGTTGCACAAAGTTGGGCGAGACGTGTTGTATTGGCACTGTTTTTTCCGCCAATAACAAGCATCATGTCGACTTTTTCAGCAAGCTCAAGTGCAGCAGATTGACGCATATCTGTTGCTGTACAAATGGTACGAAGAATCTTGATGTCACGAGACTTCTCCAAAAGACATGAAACAATACTGCGAAACCGATCCCTTGAAAATGTTGTCTGACAAACGACACCAAGCCTTCCCAACATTGGGAGAGCCTGTGCCTCCGCCTCGGTCTCGATAATATGTGCACCGTGCGAAGTCCACTCGAAAATACTCTTTACCTCTGGATGGTTCTTCTCTCCAACGATAACGACAGTATATCCTTCCTCGGATAACATCTTTGCCGAGATCTGCGCTTTCTTGACATGCGGACATGTCGCATCTACCAGTTCCAGTCCGCGTGATTCTGCCTCCTCATATACCTCTGGACCAACGCCATGAGAACGTATGATGACCAGCCCATCCTTCATCTCTTTGAGAGAGCTGACCGTTCCAACGCCTTCTTGTTTGAGGCGTTCCACCATCTGCGGATTATGAATGATCGGGCCAAGCGTGCTGGACGAACCATCTGTGGAGGCATTTTCCCTGGCAATCTCAATGGCACGTTTCACACCATAACAAAAGCCCAGATGCTCTGCTAAAATAACCTCCATAAGACCTCACCATAATCTGTACTCATAATGAATGGATACAGAACCAACCTTTTCTACATAATCTAGATACCAGTATAACACGCCATTCCCAACGGCGCAAATGAAATTTATAAATTTTTATGTATGGGCGTTCTATCTATGTTAATATTCCTACAATGTATTTCTAAACGATTCATCTGAGGTATCTGAGGGGCTCTCCGGCAAAAAATCAAGTGTGATACGTCCAAGACGACCACTGCGAAAATCTGTCAATATAATTTGCTCTGCCTTTTCATAATCAATTTCCCCGCCTGTTCTAAGACACCCACGCTTTTTTCCAATTTCCTCCAATAGGATAGTATCCTGCGGGAGTTCTCCTGTCAAATGATAGCGTTCATATAAAGACGAAGGGTAACGGGTACGAATGGCTTTAAGCAGTAGCAGAACAACACGTCCCACATCGTATACTCGGTCATTGATGGCTCCTGTAAAAGCAAGATGGAGCGCTGCTTGCTGATCCTCAAATTTCGGCCAAAGAATTCCCGGCATATCCAAAAGCTCAATGCTTGTCCCGATCCGAATCCACTGTTTTGAACGTGTAACACCAGGACGGTTTTCAACCTTTGTCCGTGCACCTCCCGAAAGTCGATTGATGAGTGAGGACTTCCCCACATTGGGGATGCCAAGAATCATACAGCGTGCAGCTCTGGACTTTGCTCCATGTTGGACGAGTTTATCCGTTTTGGGCTTCGCCAGTTTTGCGATTTCTTGGACAAGCTCCTTTACACCACGCCCCTTAACTGCATCCACAGGAACGGCTTTGATGCCCTGCTGCATAAAATATTTCACCCACATATGCGTTGCTGCCGTATCGGCAAGATCCGCCTTATTAAGGACGACGAGGCGCGGCTTCCCACAGATGATCTCCCGCAGCACAGGATTTGCAGAACTCAAAGGAATCCGTGCATCCAACAGTTCAACCACAACATCTACAAGTTTCAAATTTTCCCTGACCAAACGCTCTGCCTTGCGCATATGCCCCGGGTACCATTGGAGGCTTGGAATATTGATTATATTGTCATTATCAATCATTATATGTATTCCTCTCGTACCTTGATTTTACTGCCATTCTACATCAACTGTAATTTTTTAATATAATCTATCGAGCCTTATATTTTAGCCCTTTTTGATCTCTGTATTCTACGGATTCTCCCTATTTTTCCTCCTTTTCAAGATTCCAGGGGTCAAATAAGGGTCATTTTCTGATCAGAAAGGAAGGTCATCTTCGTCAAAAGGTTCCATGATCTGACGGTACAGTGATTCATCGGTAAGATCTTCCGGAGGAACAGGATCGACATTATTCCTGCGTGGAGGCGACAAGAACTCAACCATAGAAGCAACAATGACTGTATAATAGCGTGTCTCTCCATTGGATTCGTTGGTATACGATCCGGAGTCTAGCCGACCTTGCACGTTGATGAGGTGCCCTTTGGCCAGATACTTTTTGCAGGATGCAGCTACAGCTCCCCATACTTCGATTTGAAAGTAATCGACGGGATAGTCCCCATTCTCGTCTTTCTTAAAGCTCTTGCGTACGGCAAGTGAAAAATGGACAACGTTTTTTCCGTTGGTTGTCGTATACTCACGTATTTCGGAGCCAAGGCGTCCGCTTAATATGACACTATTCATGATGATTCTCCTATGAACTAAATTATAGTTGGTTATGGTAATTTTATGAAAAGATTATGATGTTATGATGATTTTCAGATGATTTTAGGAAAAATGAGGATGCTTTTCTGAAGATATTCATAGAACCTTAGGAAATACTATGATTGTTTTTATAAAAATATCCTGACAATCTATGGACGTGAAATGATTTATTATGCATTTCTTCCTTTCAGATCCGGAAGTCCGTCTTTGTCCCATACCGGTGCAGCACTGCACCGATCTGAGCAGTACCAGTAATATGCCCCCTTCTTCTTTTTGCTCTCGGCGCGTCTTAGATACCCCTTATCGCATGCCGGGCACTTTATCACGACGGGCTTGTCTTTGTGATCGGAAAACGATGCGCTGCAGCCCTCATGATCCTCACATGACCAGAATGGCCCAAACTTTCCCTTGATCTGACGCAGCGACTTTCCGCAGCAGGGGCATTTCTCTGTGCGTCTCTCCTTCTTCGCCGTGAAGTCCGGCTTTCCTTTTTTATCCGGTGCACTGGTCTTGCAGTCCGGATAGCCGGCGCATCCCCAAAATTCGCCAAACTTTCCCTTACGCAGACGCATCGGCTTTCCACAGTTCGGACAGATGGGAAGATCCTGATTCACCTGCATCTTCATGGTCTTCACTTCGGCGAGCAGCGAATTGATGATCTCCGCCTGTTTTTCCATGAACGCATCCAATGGAATATCATTCTCTGCGATGCGATCCAGATCAGCTTCCCATAGCGCCGTCGTGTCGGGGTATGTGACCTTGTCGGGAAGGATAGAGATAATCCTGCGCCCCATGTCGGTCGGTATGAGGTATTTCTTCGTCGTGGTCAGAAATTGTGCTTTTTTGAGCCCTTCAATAATTCCGGCGCGTGTCGCCTCCGTGCCGATGCCCTTGCACTCTTTTAGGTTCACCGCAAGTTTCTTATCTCTGACATACTTGTGGATTTCCTTCATCACCTGCAGGAGTGTTGCATCGGTAAACCGCTTTGGTGGCGTGGTGACTTTCTCCTTGATCTCTCCGCGTCCATAGCCGAGCACATCCCCTTCTGTGACTGTCGGAAGGACGGGTGATTCCTCATTCTCTTCATCCGACTCTTTTTTGTCCCCACGATAAATTTCCTTCCACCCCATGTCCAAGATCGTCTTTCCTGTTCCGACAAATTCCTCCTCCACACATGTGATGACAATCTTGGTCTCCTCGTACAGATGAATCGGGTAGAACTGTGCGAGATATGCCTTGGCGACAAGAAGATAAAGTTTCTTCTGCTCATCCGAGAGTTTCGCCATATCTGCCGGGATGATCGTCGGAATGAGTGCGTGATGGGCAGATATTTTCGCATCGTTCCACGCACGAGACACAATGGATGTGTCTGCATTGGAGGCAATTTCAAAAAGCACTGCGATGTCAGCAAGGTTGTTTAGGATGACCCCTGCATCATCCATCTGATTCGTTGGCAGATACTCACAGTCCGAACGCGGATAGGTCGTCAGCTTCATTTCATAGAGAGACTGCATGGTATCTAGCACCTGCTGCGGCGACAGACCATATCGCCGTCCTGCCTCCACCTGCAGTGTGGAAAGGCTATATGGGAGTCGTTGCCCTTCCTGTTTTTTCTTCTGCTCGACACTTGTAACATAGGCACCGCTTGCATAATTCGCCACGAGCTCGATCTTTGACAACAGTCCTTCTGCGATGTCTTTGGAAAGGAGACGATGCTCCGCATCCAACCCATCCATGCCCGGCTTCATCTTCCATATCGTCGATATGCTTTCGTCTTCATGCTGCCATGTGACATGCAGAGCGTAGTACGTCGTCGGCTGAAAACATGCGATTTCTTCTTCACGTCGAACGACAAGTGCAAGCGTTGGCGTCTGTACACGACCAACATGGACGATGGTATTATATCCCGCATCACGGCTGATGATCGTATAAGCACGTGAGAGGTTCATACCGACAAGCCAGTCTGCCCGACTGCGTGCAAGGGCACTGTCACGCAGTCCTGCATAGTCTTTGTTGTCGCGCAGGTCATCGAGTGCCTGAACGACACTTTTTGCGTCCAGCGCATTCAGAAGAATTCGTTTCACGGGCTTCTTGCTGCCAAGATGAAGCAGAACCTCGTCGATGAGGAGCTGCCCCTCACGATCCGGATCACCTGCATTGACGATATAATCCGCTTTCTCGACCAACTCTTTGATGATCTTATACTGCTTCGCTGCGTCTTTTTTTACATTCAGCTTCCACGTTTCCGGAATGATGGGCAGATCATCCATGACCCACTTCCGATACTTCTCATCATACGCACCGGGATCGCATTGCTCTAAGATATGACCAAAACACCATGTCACGACATCCTGCCCACCGCTGCATTCAATACAGCCATCTTTTATGACCCCTTTCCCGAGATTTTCTGCGATGGCGCGGCCAAGACTTGGTTTTTCCGCAATGAATAGTCGCATTGATAAAGCCTCCTTCTGGGATATACCATATATTCAGTATATCTTGAAAAGAGGCTTAAAAATCCTATCTTTTGTACATCACATGATCAGCGATGCCTTAAATCAGATTGTATTCTTTCAGTTTCTCCACACCCATACTCTGATCGATATAATGACTTTCATCGTAATCAAGCGGCCATGTCTTTTGCTTTTCAAAGACGCGGACATCATTTGAATCGTCGCCTTCTTCGCCCTGATGCAGTTTTACAAATTCGGTAGTCGGGACATCGATCGCCCGTCCAATATCTCCGAGCAAAAAGAATTCCCGTGTCGGTCCCCCCTCCGTCATAAGTTTCATGAATAATTCATGACGGGTTCTGGTGTGACATTCAGCCTCGACATCCGCAATTGTCATCCCACGAAAGTCCATAAAATACTTCAATCGCTCCACATCAACCCAATACTGCATAGTAATTCCTCCATCATCTTGTCTGCTGATTGTCTTTCCTATACGAAGCGCATGCTTCTTTGAATGTCTTTCCTATGGAGATCAACATTCTCTTGAGCTCCTGTTATTTCTTGTCTCGTGCTGGAATTGCAAGAGCTTCTTTCAAAAATTCATCAACACGTACAGGGAGTTTGTCATCAAACAAATCTCTGCTGATAACTGTCCGTAACCCAAGATCACACGCGAGGTGAATTGTATCTCCTTTGAGATTTGGAAAAGACACCTGCATAAAACGGTTTTGCAGATCGCTTTGCTGAAATCGACACTGCTCAACATAACTATCTAGAAAACCGCTTTGCTTAAACTCACAGTTCTTAAATTGTGTCAAGTCAAACGTACAGGAAATAAATGTTGCGTTAAAAAATTTGTTGTCAATAAATATCGCATTGGAAAAATCAGTACAAACGGGATTGACCGCTGAAAAAGTATTTCCCTCTATGTGGCATCCTTTCTCAGCAGAAACTCTATTAAGGTTTGCTTCACGAAAGGAATTATCGAAAAACTGACAATAAATTAGTTTAGAATCGCCTAACAAGGTATTCTGCATATTGCACTGATTAATTCTGCAAACAAACAAGGATGCTTGTGTGACTTTGGTATTTAGGAAATTGCACCCGTCAAAACACACTCCTACGATATGTGTATTATTTAACTTGGCATCCGTAAAGTCGCACCCCTTAAAATGTAATCGCTCAAAGGAAACGCCGGAGAAATCCGTTCCACGAAAATTCATAGAATGAAACTTGTGCAGTTCGCCACGTTTTCCATAACAAAAATCAAATCTGCGCAAATCACAGTTGGAGAAATCTGCCTGTGCCCCGGACTGATGATTGGTGTCCACCCATAGCTTATGCTCCTTTAGTATGTGGCGCACCTCGTCCATAGAAAGCTCTCGCTTATCCATATACTACCATCCTCGCCGCATTTCTGTCAAAATCACTGCATTGCAGATTCAGAACGAAAGGTTTCCTCTGAAGTGAGGGCTTGACTCACATCGTCAGAAGGATTTTTCTCAACAGTCTCATGCACAGATGTTTCCAAAACAGCTTCCTCCAGTCTCGTTGATCTACGATCACCGTAATATGAGAGCAGCCATTCTGCCACCTTTTCGACAGGAACACATGTGAGATCGATCGCACTGTTTTTACGTTCAAGTTCCATCTGCAAGGCATCTGTCCATTGTTTCAATCGCTCGTTCGTGAGCCCTTTCATCTCTTCTTGAATTTGACGAATCTGCTCTTCCATTGTTCTCCGCTTGGCAAGCATCCCATCAAGCTGTTTCTTCTTTTTTTCCAGTCGTGCCATTACATTCATCGCCACCGCAGCATCAATTCCTTTCCTCTTTCAATTCTCCCAAATTGTGCATTGCTGTAAACGTTCCCGATGTCCCCATCTCACCATGTTGGCACAGATATGTACGGTTCATCACAAGCAGCAGATAGAGATCATTTGCATGTAGGAATCCAAAATGCCGGCTTCCTCTGCAATGAGTCCGACGTGCAAAAGTTTCCCAAAACGAACTCTTTTACGTTCTGCATCCATATCTGCCGAAACCGCATTCATCTGCTCTTTTGTCTCTATCAGCTGCCGCTTCAAACGTGCCAATTTTTGCTGTTTGCTCTCCACTTCTGTCACATCCTTTGCCGAGTATGTGCTCAAAGCCGAGTATACCATGTACACACACATTTTTTTCAAAAGGAGAAATATCTTTCCCACATCTTTCCCACATCTTTCCCACATTTCAATCCTCGTTTTGTTAAAATGAGACTAACGGAGTTAGTCTAGGCGCACTTATGCATTTCGGTCTGCCGAAATGCCGTGCTTAGGTGCTGTTTATGCCGCTGCGCGGATAAAATTTTTGTTGCGCATGGCGTCAATTTCTGCGATTTTGATGCTCACTGTCGCACGCAGATTTGCTCCTTCCGGACAAATTTGCTTCCTCCCATTCCATACACAATAGACGAATTTTTCTGTCGGTCACCTGCGTTCCCTGAACCTGCCGTTGGCATTTTGTCCTCGATACTTCATAGAATTTTGTTCATAGTTTTTCAAAAAAGTGACCGATACATCGCCGACTTTTTTGTTGATTTGTGAGAAAAAACATCTTGGCTCTATATCACTTTACCATCAAAAATGACAAGCACCCGGGAACGAAAAAACAGATCAAGGCAGCCTTGCATACAGACTATATCAACCGCGAGGGAAAGTATAAAAACGAAGATGAACGTCAGCCGCAGCACAGGGATAACGTCATCTCATCGGCACAAAAAGCGAATGCTGTGGGCGAAAAAACATTGCTGCTCTATTCGAGCTCCTACGGAAAAATCATCAACACAGAGAAGGGGCTTGCGCTCACGGAGGATCCATCGTACGACACAATCGCTGTTGCGCTCATGATTGCAAAACGTATGATGAAAGAACCACTGACCGTAAACGGAAGTACGGTGTTTCGAGCAAAATGTATTCATGCGGCTCTGCTGGCTGATCTGCCTGTTACATTTGAGGATACTGCGATGCAGTCCATTCTAGACAAGAAGCGAAAGGAGAAAAATGATGAACGAGAGCGATTTAGAAAACAAGGCGGAAGAGTTATCATCCGCAAAAACATTCCAAAGCCCGACCTTAACGAAGATCAGCATGCTGATGCCAAAACTTCTTCCATCAGAACCATACCCACAATGCGCCAACTGTCCAAACGCCATGTGGTATGTACTCGACCGGAGGACGCTGCGTTGTCATTGTCAGGTACTCCGGACGATCAGCTGGGACACCGCGGAGCCGAACGAACTCCCCCTGTGCGATGGGATCTATCTTACGGAAGAAGACGGTATGCAGAGCGAACCGCTCAAAGAATCCTAGAAAACTTTGAGCGACATAAACATACGATTGGCGCACGGCATCACGTTGAATATATCAATCGTGAAAAAGCATTTTCCGGGCGTGGGGACTGCGTCCATAAACAGCATCGTCTTCCTGCGTGGGCGAAGGATTCACCCACCGTCTTTTTTCGTGCGGCAGATCGGTATTCGCCCAAAAATGCTGCTCGTTACAAAGAGATCGAGTTTGCGCTTCAGAATGAATTGACGCTAAAGCAAAACATGGAGATCGTGAACCGATTCATTGAGGCGAACCTTCCAGATCATTACTACACACTCGCCGTTCATGATAAGATCGGTGCCATGTCCGACGGATCGCATAATCTTCATGTTCATATTGTGTTTTCGACACGACTGATCGATGAGGCAGAAAAGAGAAAAGAACGAAAGCGATCCGCTTTTTTCAGCTACCCGTTGAGACGAAATGTGAAGGATAGAACGGAAGAAGCACTCCGCAGTCACGGTGCACCCATTGATCGAAAATGGGCAGACCGCACCTATGTCCTGCATCTGCGTGCATCCTACGAAGAGATCACAAACAGCGTTCTGGAGAAATACGGACATCGTGCCCGCATCGATCATCGCAGTCTCAAAGCACAGGAACAGGAAGCACGCATGAATGGCGATGTTCTTCTCGCGAATCTTTTGCATCGCATCCCCGAAGAACACATTGGGAACGGTGTACTGAGGGAAGCCGGTCCGGAGATGCAGCGCATTAAAAAATACCGCACACTAAAAAAAGAATACCGGGATTTGCTGTTTGCTGCTGAACGCACTGCACACAGCATCGAAGAAGACGCACAAAATGAGAAAAACGAACATCTGAAAAAGTCCATCCAAGCCATCATTACATCGCATGAATTTGCCGAAAGCGAGCATGATTCCGCGTCACATATCGGTAAACTTCGCAGCAATTTTATCGAATCCGTACACGCGTATGAGCATCTGGAACAGATGCTCATTTCCGCTGACGATGCACACGAAAGTGCAAAAATCGAGTACATGACACCGGCGGAAAAGGAGATCTATCAGGCATACAAGAAAATTTTGGCAGACATCCGTCACTGGACAGAGTTCAAAGAAAATCTGTCAGAACCGAAGAATGGAACGCCGAAAGAGTTAGCTGCATACCATCAGCTGATGCCGGCACTCGACGATAAAATTGCGAATCTGACATATGAGCAGCATTTGCTGCAAGATAAAATTGATGCTATTGAAATCCGTTTGAAGAACACGGACATACAAAAACAGATCCAGCTCATCACGCATGACATGCTGCTCGCCAACACGCAGATTCGCAAAAATCTTGCCAAGGCTGCACAGAATATCAATATCACCATGCGTGCATTGGCGCAGGGGCTCTTTGCAAAAGCGCACATGGAAAACCGACAGGATATTTATACGACCCATCAGCTGTATACCATTGTGCGCAAACGGTTTTACGGCTATAAGAAAGAAATGGAACGACTGCAAAGTCAACTGGAAACGGCAAAAAAGAAAGTCCTCTCTATGGATCGCGCCTTACAAATGGGCGCAAATGTCTACACGAAGGGAGGACTCAAAAAACTGCGCGAAGCACGCCGCACATGGAAGAAGAAAGAAGGTTATTTGCAAAATGATCGGGCAAAACTGGAACAGGAAGTCGCATCCTTTCAAAGACTGCCGATCCCATCTTCTGATGACCGGGATGCCTATACGGAGTATCAGGCTCGCAAGCGTGCACTTGACGAACGCCACGATGCGCTGATGAAAAAAGCACAAGAACTTGCCGAGCAGAAAACTAAATTGGACGCATGGCAAAAACGGCTTGCCGCGCAGATCGATTCCCCGCAGGGAAAAGAAAAGATCAAAGAAATTGCGCTCGGGATCATGCGAAAAAATGAACCGTACCAAAAGCAATATGATGCGCTGAAAGGACAACTGGCTCGTGCAGCGGAAAAGATGAACCGCGTCAAAGTACAAATGGAAGCACTCGCTGAGGCTGTGAAAAAAGATCAAAATGATACAGGACGTTATAAGATCACTGCAGCGGAAAAAGGAAAAGACAGACCCGGCATCATCGCCGAAGCCGTCGCAGGAAATGCATATTATGCAAGCCTCGTCGCCACCATGCGGGACGATAATTCCGTACTTAAAACATGGACGCTCATGTCCGAGGCAGCGAAGGAGGAAGAGACGAATAAGAAGATGTATCGAGATCTATGAGCAGCAAAAGAGCGTCTGTAGTCGGCAACGCATCACTTGCATCTCATCGGTGGACTGTGCTATAATGTGCTTGGCAAACGATAGTAACATATTGGCACACGAAAAGCCCCCGAGCGACCATCTCGGGGGCTTTTCTGTTCCCATATTGCAGGCAGGGACTAGTGCCTAGGCTTGTTGCCTTCGCCTCATCCGTCAAGCCATTTGCAGAGATAGTGGCAGACTATCCCCGCCATGACGGAGATTAAAAACGATAGTAACATAATCGACACACCTCCTTCCCGTGCCAGTATGGAGGAGGCAACGCAACCAGTATACCATAGTTCAGGGCATTCCACTATGCAGTCTAACAGCCTCGAATCTGACACGGTTAAACTGATCGATTTCGACGGGGTTGGAATTTGGCTTTCTCTTTTTATTTACTTTGTGTAACATATCTATTGTAATCCTACAAAGCCGCTATCGTAGGCGGCAACGTATCACTTGCATCGTATGGGGGACGTGTGCTATACTATTTATGGCAAACACGATAGCACTTAAGCACACGAAAAGCCCCCAAGGTTCCAGCTTGGGGGCTTTTCTGTTCCCATTGTGCAGGCAGGGACTAACGCCTAGGCTCGTCGCCGTCAATCTCTCTCATCGAGCCATTTGCTGATGTAGTTGGCAATTACGCCAGCCAAGATGGAGAGAAAAAACACGATAACACTCATATGCACACCCCCTTCCATTGCCATGTGTAGGGGCGGCAACACATCCCACAGGTCGGTTCATTCAGCTACACATTTAACCGCCTCGAATCTGACGCGGTTAAACCGGTCGATTTCGACGGGGTTAGAAATGCAATCTGCATCAAACACAAAATGCAATGTGAGGATTTCAAGCAGGGAGCAAGCCCCCTGCACCCCTTTTTGACGCGCGCCGCTGGGCAGAGGGGCAAGGATTCCTTGCCCCTTGCAGGGAATAGCGTCGGGGTTCGTCACGTGTCAAGGGCAAGCCGCTCCCGCGGTCGCCGATGGCGCCCCTTGACACTTCAAAGAGGCACACTGGATATGATCAAGTTTCAGATACTAAAATATCCTGATGCTCATGACTCCCCTTTAATTCATCTACGCGGCGATAGAATGTTGACGGACTCATGTTGCAGATGCGCATCGCTTCCCTTGCTGTCATTTCTCCGTGTGTCCACCGTCCTATCACATCCACAAACTCCTGCGTCATTTCGATCCGTGGCCGACCAAGACGCACACCTTTACGCCGTGCAATCGCGATTCCCTCCTGCTGCCGCGTTCGAATCTTCTCGCGTTCCTGTGCTGCAACATAGCTAAGCAAGCTCAAAAACTGATCTTCCATCAGTTTCCCAAGTTCGCCCATCTCACGGAACTTTCTGCTGTCAAACAGAGACTCCTGTTCCAGTACGATAATGTCGGCACCGATATTCCTTGTCATATCCTTCCACTCGTTGATGATCCCGTCATAATTGCGCCCCAAACGATCGAGCGCGTCCAGATACAGCAGATCCCCTTCACGGAGAACCTGCTTCATAGATTGATATGCCGGTCGCGAAAAGTCTTTTCCACTTTGCCGATCCACAAAGATGAACCTCTCTTCTATGCCAATCTCTTTCATCTTTTCGATCTGGCGATCAGGGTTCTGACTTTTATCAGAGACCCGGATATATCCGATGTTCATGCTATCCCCTCCCTTCTGCCATTCAATCAAAACTATGTCAAAATCTCTATTTAACTTTTGAACTATATCAAAAATATATATGCCAATTTATGAGACACTTTTTAGCAGCGGCTTCCAATCTCCCAAAAAGTATACTTTTTGAGAAAAAAGCTGCACACATTTCTGTGCACAGCTACGCTCCGACTATTACCTGGAAAAGCCACGCGATTCCTCTCTCTTGTTGCACTTTTTAAGAGCCGGGAGCAGAATCAGTTCCCTTCTAAAGAAGCAGGGACTTTTTCATATATTCTTTGGAGATGTCTGATAGTCCTTCCGTGCTGTCAATCAGCTCATCGATCTGTGCGGATGCCGTCTTGATTCTTGGTACGATGCGCAGGATCGCACGATGCAGGTCTTCCGGCGGGTTCTTAAAGATTTCGTGGTAAAGAACACGCTCGTTATTCATTCGATAAACCGAGTTCAGATTGTACTCTTCCTGCTTAAATACATTCCCATCTGCCAACAACTCTCGCTTTCTGTCATCCGATTTCAATGGAGAAAGTGATGACCCACAATCATAAATTGGCGCGGGGGATAGTGTCCCATCTGTCGCCTCAATGAGTCCCCAGTTATCCAGATGGCGATCTCCGTTGCCAATGAATGCGTCTACAACGAACATATCCCAGAAGTAAGCTTTTATTTTCTCTCTATCCAGGCGCAGCGGCGAATGGTCAAGAACATCCATCACATCTTCAATGGTCGTTGTTCTGCGGGAGGTACTGTCTGTGTCATTGAGAAGAAACTTGCTGAATTCAACCAAATTTCCTTCGCCGTTTTGACAAAAGAGCTTACAGGCAACAACAATCTTTTCCATCTTATTCATAGGGTCTATGCACGTTGCAAGGAATGTCTCCTGTGCCGGAATACCGAGGTGGCGGAAGATACTGCATCCGATGTGTTCAGAAAACTGATTGTTAATGTAGCTAAGCGATGTTTTCTTTGTCGAACGGACGGGATCGGGAAATTTCACCATATAGGTGCTCCCGTCATAGATCAATGTGCGTTTCCGTTCCGAACCACCGAAGCGATTACTGCGCCATGTTTCATTGGTAATATCAATCATCTATCAGCCCTCTAAAATACGCCAACATTTCCTCACGGTCAGCAGACGTAATATCGCCTTCTTTCATGGCATATTTCGTCTCGGAAAAGAGATGACTCATTTCAGAAATCATGAAAGCACGATTTTTCTCTTCATACGCCCGATAAAACGCCGTCATATATTCACAAAGAACATCCTCATAATCTTTCGGATTATATTTGTACTCCATCATTATCGCCTCTCATAGGATTCATAAGCCAGATTGCGCCTCATTAGAAAGATCAATCCTCCGGTATCAACGCCCCAAAATAATCAAGGATAGCATCACGTTCATCAGGAGATATAAAGTGCTCCTTCATCGCCTGTTTCGTGTCGAAAAAAATTCGTTCCCAGATACAGGACAAACGCAGCGCGTTTTGTTCCGGAAGTGCCGCGTAGAAATTCGTCATACTCTCACAGAGATAATCAACGTAGTCACTCGGGTTATATTTGTGTTGCTCCATGCGCCTCGCCTCCTGCGTCAATTATACCGCAGAGCGGATGCCGCGACAACAGCCTCTTATTGGTACCCCTCGGGGATGCTGTCATTTTTCTGAGATTCCGTTGGTTCTTCCCTTCGGTGTTCCTCCTCGGCAGGAATCATCGGATTTTCAGCGACGAGGAACACGCCCGTTTCTTTCTCCTCCATTGTTTTTGAGAACTCGCTGATCTGACGGCGGAACACAATGTCCCTGGTCACGCTTTCGTACTCATCCAGCACATCAACGATCTTACCGCCGTTTTGAAAGATGGACTGCTGAACCAGGAGACAAATTGACCGGCTGAAATTCTTCTGCTTTGTGACAAACTCCTCAAATTCTGCTGTCCGTGGGAAGCAGACGGACTTTGTGATCACATTCTTCTGCGCCATTGCCGTTATCCTTTCTCCCCACTGCGTGCCTTTTCTTTCAGCAGCTGAAAGAGCGGGCTGCTAATGAAGGCGTTCAGTCCCTCTGCCTCAAGGAACACAGCATCATTCGGATCGTCGATGTAGGCAAGTGCAATCTTTGCCCGCCCGCAGAACGTCGCAAGGCGTTTTTCCAGTGCCTCCCGCATCAGGATAGAACCGCCTCCATAGACAGCAACAACATCCACATCGTTGTTGGCTCTTGAAATCACCTGCTCTGCCATCGTCAGGATTTCCTCAGCCTCATCCTCAAGTGCCGGCATGAAATAGGTCATCGCCGCATCATGATACTTGTGCGATACATCACGCACGTAACGGGAGAAATCCTGCCGCGTGATACTCCGTAGCCCGAAATCCTTCTTAAATGCCTCCAGCACCCGCTCAATCGCGTGACCGTTTCCATTGTGTGTCCCTGTGATAAAGTCGGGCTTAAAGGCGATGCCTGTTGTAATAGGAAACTCCGTCGTCCCCTCGCCGATGGCGATATGAAGGATACGCAGCGTCCTAAACGTTTCCGCAGAAAGATTCTTTTCCTGATGAATCAGCGCCGGACGGTGCATAAACGCGTGTGCCGCCGTGACACCCTCAGGGATCGCCTTCACAAAATCAAATCGGAGGAATACGACATATTCCTTTGCACCGACATACACGGTGACCGTATGCGGCTTGTACATAAACTTCTCAGCAAACGCCTCTGCCCTTTCCTTCGTGTAGTAGGACACAGGGATGGCTGTCGCCATATCCACATGCACCTTGAGCACATCTCCTGTATCGGGGACGGCCCCGCTGCTCCGATAGCGTGTGGCAACTGCCTCCCCTGCAATATGCGCGAGCGTATTCACATAGACAATATCGCTGGACACTTTGTCATTATCGACCCCGACGGCAATCGACCGACACCGCTGACCGCTCGTGAGTGCATATGCGCCCACATAGTAGATCCCACCATCCACAGCGACGATGAGATTGTCATGGATATGTTTTAATACGTGCTCCGGATTCAGTTCATCCAGATTCACCAGTTTGCCGACCCGCGCAAATACGTTCGGCGCACTGATCCGCCGGCCGTTGATCACCATGTCCTGCTCGGCGTTCCCGTTGTCGTTTCCCACTAAAAGATGCATAGCCACTTGCTCTTGCCTATCGTCCGGAAAAGGATGTGATTCCTATAGGATTTATTCATGGTGTATACTGCCTATCTCATAAATCCGTCACATCCTTCTCATATTGAGTATACTGGACAGGAAACGGAAATTTTTCCTATCTTTTGTACACAGCATGAAAATTCGATGAGAAACACAAAAGCCGGACGAAAAACATCCGGCTTTTACGCATCATGCACTTGTCACAGATTCGTTCAATCTTCCATCAGCGCATCGTCTGCGGGTGTATCGTCAATATCGCCGCAAAACATCTCGTAGAGTTCTTCATCCGTCATTATGCTCACCCCTTTCTAGCGCGCAGCTCCTTGTTCCTTCTTCTGCGCAACCCCCTTGGCGGCGATGGCAAAGAGGGTTTGCGATGGTACTGCCTTGCCGCTCTTTGCCAGCGAATCAAACGCCGCCTGTGGGACAAGCGCCTTCATCGCCGCCTTTACATGGCTTTCCTGCCATTTCAGCTCGGTCAGAGCCTTCCTCGCCGCGCGAATGACATAGTTTGTCTCTTTGGACGGCTCACGCATCTCCTTTGCCAGAAGCTGTACGAACGTCTTTTCATAGTCCTTGGCAGGAACAGCCTCCTTGATATCCGCACCCAGGATTGCATCCAGTCGCCGATTGGCTTCAAGACGTGCCTTCATATACGTCCCATAGTCCAGACTTTGGAAGTCGTAGACCTCTTTTTTCGCCTGATAGCTCTTATTGGCGGCCTCTTTCGCATCCATAAACATCATAAAATAGTTGTCTTCTTTGAATGTGCCGCGCTCTGTGCGTCGCGCGAGATAGTCAATCATATCATGTAGATAAACATCACGCCGCAGCTCCGGTGCCGGCGTAAGCGCCGGAACACCTTTCCCCGACACGTCCGCCATATTGAAGAATTTCTTCGTATATGGTTCCTTGTCTTTGGTGAACAGAACAAAGGTGACCGCCTTGGCACCCTTGCGAATGGTTATGTCCGGGGCTTCCCCTGCTTCCTTAACGGAGATCCAACGGTAATCCCGACTTCCGATATCCAGCTGATGCTGAACGGCGGGCAGCATATTCGAAACGGGCGGATAAAAAGCCTTGTGTTCTCCCTCCCTCCCCTGATAAATCAGAACAGGTGCATGGATGTTTTGACGTTCTTCATATGGTTTCTGCCAGATGGCATGCCCGCTTGCGTGTGCTTCCTGCATGTGGGTACTGAACGCTTTACTTACCTCTTTGACCATCTCCTGTGCCGTCTTCTTCTCGGGCTGCTTTTTTTCTTCCTGTGCTGCCATGTTGCTAACCTCCTCATGTGGTGCTTCTTTGCCAGCTTCCTTGACCTGCTCTTTTGCATTCAATTTGTCGGCGATTGCCTGTGCCTCTTCCTTGTCGGTGTACCACTTGCCCGACGTTTCACGATTTTCACTGGAATCAACGGCGTTCTCGTCCTTCTTGCGCTGCGCCTGATACATCATGACACCTGCGACGGGATTGCTCGATACAAACCACTTGCTTTTCATATCGCTCCTCCTTTGTTCACGCACATATGGGCGCATCTCCTTCCTCTCTGCGTTCGCCTCAATATCGCGCATTGTCTTCTGTGGTGTGTATATAACAGGATCATATAGGTTTGTATAATCCTTTCCGTAGGCAAAATCCTCCCGCTGCTGGAGGATCCTCATTTCTTCCACAACATTCGGCTCCGGTGGAAGAAGATCAAATTCCTGCGCAAGTCGGTGTACGATACTGTCCAAATAGGAGACAATGAGCGAATCTTTCTCCTGCGGCGGAGCACGAAGGAATTTCAGCAGAGCTTCCTTGCCTGCCAAGTTGCTTGACAAAATTTCGCCGACTTCCAGCTTCTTCCCCTTTTTCCCAACAAGAACACGGTTCGGTTCAATGCGACTGGGAATTACAGACATTTCTTTCTCGCCTTGCGCTGTACGTAGAATCACATAATCCCCTTCAGGACGAAGATCCAGTTCCATAACAGCACCACCGATGAACGCACTCTTTGCCTGTGGGCGTTCCCTCTCGCCCGGAAAATTGCTCCGCAAGACGACTTGAACGCAATGAAGATACTGCCGCTCGATCCGCAGCGTATCACGCGCAAGATCGTACTGTATATCTTTACGAAACTGCACCATATTGCTGTTTTCCCCCGGCATACTCGTACCGCCTTTCCATTAAAAATCCGGCATGTCATCCCCCTTTTCTAGCGCACAGCGCTCTGCTCTTGCTGTTTTATCGGTGCAAGATTTTTTGCAGCAGCCTTCATCAACAATTCTGAAAAGGTCTTCCCGCTCTTTGCCAGATGATCGAACGCTGTCTGCGGGACAAATTCCTTGAGTGCAGCTATGACATGATGCTCCTTCCAATGTAGTTCTGTCCATGCCTTTTGAACAGCGCGGACAACATAGTTTTCCGGAGCCTGTCGAAGTTCTTTGGCCAAAAGCTGAAGGAATGTATTTTTATAATCCTCTTTTGGGACTGGAATCTCGATATTTGTCTGTAAAATCGCCTCCAATCGCTTATTTGATTCAAGTTCAGCTTTTTTGTACGCGTCATAGTCCATATGAGAGAGGTCATAGATGCTTTTTTTCTCCTGATAGCTCTTGTCGGCTGCCTCCTTGGCATCTGCGAGCATCGTAGACTTACTTGCCTTTGGTTCATAGACGGCACGAGTTGCAAGGTAGTTCATCATATCGTGTACGTACATCTCGCGTCGCACATCGGGTGTGGGCGTAAACGTCGAACCCCCTTTGCCGAATACATCCTCCATGTTAAAGAATTTTTTCGTGTACATCTTTTTGTCCTTCGTGAACAAGACAAACTCGACAGCCTTGGCACCTTTTCGGATCGAGATGTTTGGCGTTTCACGCACATCTTTTGCAGCAATCCAACGCGGATCCTTGCTTTTCATATTCAGTTGATGCTGAATGGCCGGTAATGTGTTGACCGTTGGTGGATAGAAAGCCTTATCGTTGCCTTCTTTGTCCTTATAGATAAGAACAGGCGCTTGTATGTTTTGGCGTTCTTCAGCACTCTTTTGCCAAACTGCATTTCCTTCCTTTTCAGCATTTTCCATAAAGAGCTGAAATGATTTCTCAACGGAACTTTCCACCGCAGGAACGTTCTGCTTGCTGTCATTGCTCTTGGTTTCCGGAAAGAGCACCTCCACTTCTTTTTCCGGCTTTTCCTTTTGATCCTGCTCTTTGTGTTCCAGTGGGGACAGATGAAGAAGGTTCTGTTTTTTCTGTTCCAGAAAACGTATTCCTTTGTCGAATATGCCGGCAACCTTCTGTAATGTTACATCAATCGCCTGATCTCGCTTTTCTGTGACGTATTGCCGCAGTCGATCCGGTATGTTTTGGATGGCGTCATGTGTTTTGTGGAGATGGACAGATGCCGTTTTGTATAAATCCGCAAGGACGGGTTTTTTCTTTTGTACTGCTTCCTCCCGAATTTCTTGCAGGGTCGCTACATACTGCATAGCCAACATTTGGATGAGTTCCATATTTTTAGTGTGTACTGTTTGCAGTTCCGGCGCATGGATCAGTGTCTGCATTTGCGTGATCCGATCTTTCAGCGCCTGTATTTCTTCCTGCATTTTCTGTTCGCGTGCAGCAAGTTTGGCGCGTTCTTCGGCAAAAAACTGTGTCGCAGCAAGGACGCGGTCATGGACTGCGGCAACATTGCTTTGTGCATGTTCCGGTGCACGAGTTTCCTTGTGCGCTGTTTGGACATCCGACAAATCTTCTTTCAGTTGTTCATGCTGCGGTTGATACTGTTCCCAAACGTCCGGCGCTGCGCCAAATTGAAGTTCCGCCTCTTGAAAGCGATCCATTGCTTCGTGATAATCCGTAAAGCTGCTGTTGAGTTCTTCCGGGAATGGTACATCAAGATCCGTGATCGAGGACATGATGTCCTCCCAATGGGCATCTGCCTGTGTATAGTCTTGATTGGTATATTCAGATGCGGCTTCCATAATGCTCTCCCCTTCCAAAAGATTATGATAGAAAAACGGTGCCGGATGCCTATGATTTTTCATATTTGGAAATGATTTCGTCTAAAAATCCGGCATTGATCGAGACCGATAGAACTTGTGCCCTGTTTCTTTCTCATAGGATGCGAGCATTGCCCGATCAGCAGGATCACCGGGATGAAAGAAATGGTAGGAGCCGTTTAGCTGCTGCTCCTCCTGCTGCTGCATATCTGCCATCTCCCGCATCTGGTGGACGCTCCGAATCCGGATTTGATCCCCCATGGCACTCGACAGGTGCATGATCGCCATCTGCCTGATTGCCTCGATCTGCGCCCCGGACTGGAGCGCCTGTGTCTCTCCGATCGCCTGATTCGAGTTTTGCAGTGCCCTCCGGATGGCCTGTATGGTCTGATCCATATTTTGGTAGCGGTGAATTGTGTTCTGCGTCGTCGCCGTATAGCTGTCTGACATGAACTTGCTTATCTCACGGTCGTCGAGTTTCCTGCCCGCAACACCGTCGTCATAGTCCCGCTCAAACGCTTTTGGGTGGAGGTCGATGTGCGTGCGGCTTTCTGCCATCGAGTCATAGAGAATCTTGATGTCCTCCATCCCCTTTTCTTTACGCGCCTCCGGCAGTTTCATGAAGTTTGCCTTCTCGATGCCGAGCTTTGCTGTCAGCTTCTCAAACCATGAGGCAAACTTCGTTCCATAGAGGATGCTCTTGATGTGACGTGTATAGTCATAGACGTTTCCTCCGTTTTCTGCGAGATCCCACAGCGCAAAGGGGGACGGCGCACTATCTGCCCATGATATGCTCGTGAGGCTGTAATAGTTCGGCGGATCATATGGTTCTGTCACGCCCGGGATGTCCCATGCGTAACCAACGCCGGCAGCCCCTGCGAGAAACGTGCAGAGTACCGCTGTCACCTTCTTGGAGCATCTAAAAAGTCGTTTCATATCCAATCTCCTCTCTCATGTACCGGGCAGGAACTTGAACCCATCGCTCGTACCGAATTGCTTTATGATCAGCTGGGAGAGTTTATCCCCCATCACGACGAACAGGATGCAGATGAGGGCAAGTTTCAGCAAAATCACGACCTGAAGGACGTGTTTTGTTTTTTGTATGGCGTTGGATGCCGTCACGACCTTGCGCCAATATCCGCCGCTGCGGTCTCCGTTCCACGCACCTGCCGCCTTCTCCCAGCTTCCGTTCGCCTCGTAAAGTTCCAGGAGGTGATGCCGTGCCACTGCTGTCTGCACGTGCTCCGGCCACGGCGATGTCGCAGGCGGGAATTGCGCCTCCCATGCACCGCTGTAGGGTCTTGACTGATAGCCGGGGCTCATCCACGCCACCGAAGTCTCCTCCCATGGCATTGGCGGCGGGTTAAATCCTGCGCGCTGACACCACACATCCCAGTATTCATAGCTAATCTGATAGGCTCCATAGCCCCATCCATCCTGCGATGGGGTCTGGAACGGATGCGCCTGTCCGCCGGTCTCGACACGGCGGATTGCTTCGAGTACCTCATCAATCCCCTCACGACCGCCGAAGTTACCGTTGGCATTTTGCATCGCTTCCTCTACCGGAACCGTCTGCACACGGATAAGGTCGTCCACCACCATGTTCGACGCGACGGACTGCAGCATCAGAGCAAAGAAGCAGAAGAAAAACAACTTGATTGATGCACTGAAGATGCCGTTCATGCTGTTTTCCGCATAGCGGCGCGTCCACTTGACCCCGGCAAACATAAAACTCGTCAGACTGAACACCGCGATGAGGTAAAACTCGATATACGCCATAATGATCTCAAAGGCAAAGAGCAGGAACGACCCGAAAATGATGATGAGAAAGATCCGGGCGAATGTCCCTGATACGATCTTGTTGAGCCAGTCAAAGCCGCTCGAATCCGTTTCATTAAGAATGGTAAAAATCGGTGCGATGATCTGTGCCCCCTTTGTTACAAGCGCTGTCGGATCGACCAGCATCATCTTTGCCCGGATGAGATCTGTGCCGCTTGTCGATGCGCCAAGTCCGACAAAGAGATCCCGTGCCCCATTGATGAGGAATGCACCCCAGTAGGTAATGGTGTAAAAGAGCAGGAGATACAGCAGCATTTTGAGCACCAGCAGCTTAAAGATGCTGAAACTCGGTTCCTGTCCCCGCTCCCGATCGACAGACAGCAGGATGTACGTAATCGCAAGATCAATGGTCATGAGAATGCCGATGACATACTTGATGATGTCTTTGAGCAGATCCACTGCCTTCGTGCACGCGAGGGCAACAGTGTCAATCGCCTTCTTGATGGGATCCATAAAGGCAAAGGCTGCATTAAAGACCATACCTTTATGCTGACGGCTCATATCCAACCCCTCGTCTGTCGCATTATCGGGAAGCCACGGCGCATACGGATGATAGATTGCGGGGCTGATGGGCGTGTCATTGATGCGCACTTCAAAGTGCAGATGCGGTCCCGTTGATACCGCAGTTGCCCCCCGCCCCAAATAGCCGATGAGCTGCCCGCGCTGCACGTGGTTATCAAGGCTGTTCATGATATTGTAAGCAGGAATATACCCGTCCTTAGGATCCAGGTCACCGTACCATATCTCATATTTGCTGCCGTCGGATGAGGTATGCTGAATAATGACGAATCCGTCAAATGAGGAATCGTTCACTGCACGGACAACTTCCCCCTCTGCGACGGCATAGACGGGCTCATGCGGATCACCGCCGATGTCGATGCCGTTATGTCGGCGCGTCTCCCCCGAGATGGGATGCACACGTCCTGCGCTGAACCCACTGGTCACATGAATTTCATGTCCATGCAGCGGCGCATCCATCATCGTCAGCGCAGATGCTCTCACAGACGTGAACGATGGCAGCAGGAAAAGAACAAGCAGCAATAAAATATATCTCAATCTCATGCGCGGCATCCTCCCAGACAGGTATATATTCATAGTACCGCAAAATATATGCGATTTTTTCCTATCTTTTTTACAGTACGATGCATAATAGCAACTATATACAGTTGTATTTTAAGTGAAGATATAGTACAATGAAGAAAGGATGGAGGCGGGCAATGAAGAATATATTACGATATAAAGAATATGTCGGCTCTGTTGAGATCGATGAGCATGAGGGCTTCCTCTATGGGCGTGTGCTCGGCATACAGGAAAAGATCACGTATCGGGCAGAACGCGCAGACGATCTGGTAAAGCTATTTCGTATGGAGATTGATGCATACCTTGACCGTTGCGTGCAGGAGAATACTGCGCCAGAAATTCCGTACAAGGGCAGCTTCAACATCCGCATCGCTCCTGCACTGCATCGCCGACTCGCACTCCATGCCGTACAGAGCGGAACAAATCTCAACCGTCTGGTCGAGCATATTCTTTCCTCCTACGAGCCGCTCTATGCACCAACAAAGGACGTGTTGTCATGAAGGTCACCCTCATGAATAAGAATACGCCCCTTATGTCGCTCGATATTGACATTAAGACCAGCTATGTCAAAGAGATTCTGGAGATTCATAACAAAGAACCGATGCCGCTCTCTATCTATAGCGATGATTGGACATTACTCGGTGAAAATTTCACGCAGTGGTGGAACGGGCGCAGCATTCCCGCCTCACGGCGGCATCTGCAGGAGCGGTTGCAGGAGCTGCAGGTTTCAACGATGGCAGAAATCATCAATACATCCTTTGGTCTTAGCCTATCTGACCAATACTGGATTAAGCCGCTCGGTGCAGAAATTGCATGGAAGGACATCAATTTCTTTACGAATTCGTTCTCCATGGACATGGGCGAATTTTTTATTGACCACCGAATCAAGGGCCATATGGATATGCACTCACCGGATAACACATCCGACGGCCTCATCCAGAAGAAATGGAGCATCGAACGCGGCATTCGATACCTGATGAAAACGGGAACACCTCCATTTGTGCAGGAACCATTCAATGAGGTCATCGGCTCGCACATTCTCTCCTGCCTGTCCGTCCCCTACACAGAATATACACTCGTAAAGGACGATCATCGGTACTACAGCAGGTGCAGAAATTTCATTGATGAGGATCGCGAGTTTGTCTCTGCGTACTATCTATGCAAATCCATGTCTTTCAGGGAGAACATGGAAAAAGAAGAACAGCTCCGTCGTGCGATGGCGCATTACTATGTGCGTGGCGGCGAGAAATTTGTGCAGCAAATGCTCTGCCTGGATTTCATCATCATGAATGTGGACAGGCATTGGGGAAACTTTGGATTCATCCGCAATGTCAACACCCTGGCGATTGAGCGCCCCGCGCCCATCTTCGATAACGGTAGCAGTCTCTGGTATGATATGGCGCACATCCCGGCGTACTTTGACAAAGCAAAGACCTTTCGGAAAAAGCATAGTGCGCAAATTAAGCTCGTCAGTGACTTCTCCGGTATCAACTTTGCGGCATTAAAAACTGTCCCCGCACAGGCGAAAGCGATTCTGGCAGAAAACACGAACCTGCCGAGCGACCGCCCGGAACAAATAGCCCTGGGCATACTTAAGCGCGTTCGTATGCTTGAGAAGGTCAGAGATAAGCAAAGAAGCACACCTACACGATAAGGAGAGTGATTGCAATGGGGATCTTATCCGGTTTGAAGCAGCTCAACGATGCACGAAAAGAACGTAATGAGGAAAAGCGTATCGAGCGGAGAGCCGCACGGCTTGAAGCGATTGAGGAGTTTATCAAAAGAGACTATGGCGTTACTGATTTCGGGACAGTGTTGCTTCTTGGGGATTTAGGAGATAAAAGCACGGGTATTTCAGACTTAGACCGTACAATAAAAGCCAGTGCACCCTATCTGACCACAATGCTCGAAGAACTCTATCTAAATCAAAAAAGCGTTGCAGAGATGCATGAACTGGAGGGACGCTATGTGGAACTGAAGGAACGTTATGATGAATTAAAACGAGAACACGACGCACTCATTGCTGAACTAGCTAAGAAGGCTCAGTATACAAGATAAATTCCATAAGGCTCCGTAAGAAATTAAAATCTTACGGAGCCTTATGATTATGTGCGGTAAGTATTAATTTAAACTTTCATGTGTAACCGTCCAATACCTCCTATACATTTTTGCCAGTGTTACTTAGAGGATTTTCCACCAAATAATTTTTGAGCTGCTTCAATTCCTGCTGTAACACTCTGTCCTGGTGTCGTGTATTTCTTCATTCCCTTTCCCGCTGCTCTCACCATCATCGATGCTCCCTTACCGGCAGCCCCAAGACCACCTGCAACAATACCTGCCATGCCGCCGCCAGCTTGTGCATTAGCAGCTGAAGCAGCCTTTGCCATATTGGCTGCGACGGTGGTTCCGCCAGATGCCACGGCTGCACCTGTGGCGACGGCAGTGGAGGTCACATTCTTCGCGGTCTGCGTCATACTTGCACCGGAGAGAGATGGAGAGCCACTGAGAAGGCCCTGCACAAGTGCGGGGATCTTCTTAATGAGGAGATACAACAGGAGGCTCACTACAACCATTTGGATGAGAACGGGCATATTACCGATGATGCCGCCCTTCGTTTCATCCGTCGCAATCGTCGCGAATTCCTCACAGTAGTCTGTCAGGATTCTGCTGCTCATGGCTGTGAGAAAGGAGATGACCGCCACCTTGATCGCCAGGTTGAACATTGCCCCGAGTGCCCGCTCAAAGAGAAACTTCGTCTGCGGGAGTGCGACGAATGGGATCAGTGGAATGGTGATCATTGCCATGGTGAAGAACTCGATCTTTGCCATGAGCATCTCAATCCCTGCCAAAATAAGCAGGATAAACATAATTAAAAGACACAGGACGGTAAAGAGTCCGGCGATTGGCGACCAAATCGAGAACCCCTTCTCGGCAGCTCCGTAGCCGATAGAAAACATCGCCACAGCGTTCTCAATGAGAGAACTGGACTGCATACCGCTCGTATACCCTCCTGCATGATAGCCGATCGCCTGGAAGCCACTGCATAAACTTCCCATAATATCGATGCCGTGCCCATACCAGTTCAGGATAAGGAAGAGATAAAGTCCTGTTTCCAGGAGGGTCTGGACGAGGAACTTCATCTTGTCGCCGCTGATGAGATCAAGGGAGATCTTCACGGCAGCAGAGAACGCCGTCAGGACGATAAGGAGTTTTGCGGCGACAGGCATGATGGCGACAGCCCCGGACTTCGTGTAGTCAATATAGGTATTCGTAAATGGCTGAAGGAAATCATACCATTTACTGTCCTTGTCCGCAGTGACGTGCATACGATACTCGAATAGTGCCTGATCCCCGCCGCCAAAACTCCCACCAAATGCACTCATGAGAACGGTGCCGAAGTTCAGGGCGAGACCAATGCCGAGGATGATGTTCCATGTGGTCTTGTTGGCCGTCTCAACGTTAAAGGCGATCATGATGCCCGCGAGCGCGATCATAATGATCGATATAATACGTGCGACGGCAAACATCCCGTTTGTTATGATCGTAAGGTTATTCTGAAAGGCGTTGTCGCCGCCCTTTAGTCCAATGTCCGAACTAAAATGCGCGGCAGCGGATGCCGTCGTGCCATCCATGAGGACAAGGGCGGCAACAGCGACAAGGATGCCAAGCGGCAAAATGCGCCGCAGATCCTTGATATGTTGGTGCATATTCCTCACTCCCATCATTTTCTTACCTTGATGCTGTCAAGAGCAGCCTGACCTGCCGCAATATTGCGCTGTGCGGACTGCTGTGTGTTCGCCTCGATGGTCGCGCGGCGCAGATTCTCTGCCTGGTAGTGCGATGCCTCTGCCGCGACGGCGTTGCTGTACATCTTCGTCATCTGGAGGAGTGCCAGTACGCTGTTGGCATTGATGGCGTTGCCTGACTGCATGACCTGCATGGTTCCAACCGCCTGATTCGACGCGTTAAGCGCCTCCTGTGTAGACTTTGCGATCTCTAGGTTTGCCTGCTGTGTGTTCTGTGCGGACTGTGCCGCATCCCTAAATGTGGCAGAAAGCGTCTCTTCGCGGCGGCGTTCGTTCATAATGCCTGTGGCGATGGTAGTGTTGCCGTTTAGGATGGACTGAAGATCCCCAAGACGCTCACGCCAGGCGGTATCGAGAGGGTTTTTATTGGCGTCCTTGCCGCCGCTCCAGATCTGACCAAGTACCCCCTCCTGTCCCATTTTTTCATCAAAGATCTGTTTCTGCTGTGCGCTCTGCATCTGAGCGTATTTTTCGATCTCTGCACGGCCGATCTTCTTTGCGTTGAGGATCATGAGTGCCAGCTCTTTCTCCTCTGCTGACAGGATCTTTGCTGTCTGGATCGCCGTCTTGATGGCTTCCTCGATGTTCTTTTGGTCAATGACCGCAATCGCCGCTTCACTGTGACGCCCGGATGGAATCATGGCAAGCAGCGACGCGGAGATGCCAAAGGCAACACCGACGGCGACGACTGTTTTTCTGACTTTCATCATGGTGAAACACTCCTTTTTGATAGTTCTCCTATTCCATAATTCATGATAACGGAAAATTTTGCTGAGAAATCCTATCTTTTTTCATTTTTCCATTTTTTGATGTTAATTTGGCAATTCTTTGGTCATCTGCATCATTTTCCCCTGATCAATGATGTGAAAGAATGGCTCACGCATCAGGATGAATATGCGTGTATGGTCTGTATCTTTGTCAATCACCAGACGATTGTCCTGCATCTCGATGCTATGTCCCGTCTCGTGCATCAATTTGAGAAGATCAACCGTAGATGAAACGCTGTACTTTTCAATCACTTTCTTGACGGCGATCTCATTTTTTGCCGCATAATAGAGGTTGAGCGTGAGAAATAGAAGCAGTGCATTGACGAGAATCAGGAGTTTCGTGAGAATGCGCAGCCCGCCCCCTTGGCAGCGCAGATAAATCCAGCTGCCGATCATCAGGATGAGCAAAGAAATGCCCGCCGTTTGAATTAGACTCATCATGTTCCTCCCTCATCCATATTGATACATTTGATAGAGGTTCATGTAGGCACGATGCACCTTGGCCACATAGTCCAGTGTCTCCCGATAGGGAGGAATCCCACCATACTGATAGATAGCGGCACTGCCGGCGTTATAAGCGGCGACAGCTGTCGTTACGCCGTATGCACCAAGTCCGCCGAAGTTATCGAGCTGGATGCGCAGATAGATCGTACCGCCGAGAATGTTGCCGAGCGGGTCATATGGATTCACGCCAATTCCTGCCGCCGTAGCAGGCATAAGCTGCATGAGACCGATCGCACCGGCAGGACTGCCCGCCTCCATATAAAAGTTGGATTCCGTCTCCATGACGGCCGTGATGAGAAGCGGATCGACGTTGTAGCTCGCCGATGCATAAAGGATGGCGTTTGTGATCCAGTCACACTGTGCTGCGTTGCCGTTATAGGTACTGGCATCAGAATAGATGACGCTATAGAGGTCTGCGGCTTCTCCCCTGCACGGCAGGAGGACGCTCAATAAGAGCGAACAAAGGATAAATAATCTGATGTGGTGCATAGCATTCTCCTTTCTTGTCCGTACCTATAGTATAAATGACCGGAAGGTCAAAAAAATCCGCTCTTTTGTACAAAAAGAACCTGCCAAAATGACAGGTTCTTTTGTGTATGTATGATGTTATCAACGTGTGAACTCTGTTGGCTGGGTGTACGGAGGATTTTGGGGCAGTGGATGCACGCCCTTTCCGTGCATCCATTCGTCCATGATCTCAACGAATTTGTGGATGTCGGCCTCGTGGAGCGGATAGTAGCTGCGCTCAATCTGCTCCATTGGCACGGCCGTAAGAATTGTCTCAAACGGGATGCTGCGCTGCCATTGATAGTAGGCAAGTGCCCATCCTGCCCAGTAGGCGGGCGTTTTCTCTGCATAGAGTGCCGCAGGATAAGGCGGCTGCTCCATATTGAGTTCCAATATACAAACGTATTAAACGAGAAAATCATAATTCACCATTATCCACACTATACCATAAAGAACGGGGATACAAAAAAATAAGCCCCAAAGCTCCGGGGCGTTGAAATGAACGTTTTTAAGGCGGCTTCCTATCGCAGAGAATCCTATACGCCAATGACAGCATATCATCTATGATGCTTGATCTACAAAAGAGTAATTATCTTATATTCCCTTTGACATTAATATTTTGGTTTGTGTTACAATATGATCCGCTGTAAGTCCAAATTGCTGCAGCAGTTCCGCCGCAGGCCCGGAATGCCCAAATTCATCCCTAATACCAATACGATGCACTGGAACAGGATGGTTTTCGGCAAGTACAGCACAAACGGCTTCACCAAGTCCTCCAATAATATTATGTTCCTCGACCGTTACGACTTTTCCGCAATCTTTTGCAGCGCGGACAACCATTTCCTCATCCAACGGTTTGATGGTAGCCATATTGATAACACGTGCGTTGATTCCCTCTGCAGCAAGAAATTTCCCTGCTTCTATCGCCTCTGGAACAAGGATGCCCGTCGCAATGATGGCGATGTCCGTTCCCTCCTGTAAGATTTCCCCTTTGCCCAACACGAAATCAAATGATTCGTCATGATACACGGGTGTAGCCGCACGCCCAAAGCGAATATAGACGGGTCCTTTCATATGATAAGCTGCGTGAACCATCTGACGCGCCTCGACGTCATCCGAAGGGCACAGGACAGTCATCCCTGGTATCGTTCGCATCAATCCGAAATCCTCACAGCACTGATGAGAAGCACCGTCCTCACCGACTGAGATTCCTCCATGGGAGGCGCAAATCTTCACATTCAAGTGAGGATAGCCTATCGTATTGCGCACCTGCTCATAAGCACGTCCAGCTGCAAACATGGCAAATGTCGATACAAACGGCACAAGCCCCATTGTCGAAAGTCCCGCCCCAACATCAACCATATTACATTCAGCAATACCGCAATTAAAATGACGCTCAGGGAATACTTTCTTAAATGTACCTGTTTTGGTTGCGCCTGCAAGATCTGCATCAAGAACAACTACATCATCATGTTTCTGCCCTAATTCCACAAGCCCATTTCCATAGCTGTCACGTGTTGCAATTTTTTTTGCCTGTACCATCTCATACCCCCTCGATGCTCTTTCGTATCGCTGCAAGTTCTTCAAGCCCCTGTGCAAGCTCCTCATCATTGGGTGCCTTTCCATGCCAGGCAGCCTTATTTTCCATATATGAAATATCCTTCCCTTTGATGGTTTTCATCAGAATAACGGTCGGCTTTCCTGTTCCATGATTCTTATGAAATGCTTGAAATGCACGTTCTAAGGAATCATAGTCATGTCCATCAATCTTTATGACAGTACAGCCAAATGCCTCAAATTTTTTGTCAAGCGGCGCCGTGTTCATAACATCTGCTGTTGCCCCATCAATCTGGAATCCATTGACATCCACTGCAATACAAAAATTGTCAAGCTGATAGTGTGCAGAAAACATCATTGCCTCCCACACCTGCCCTTCAGCAAGTTCTCCATCACCAAGAAGCGTATAAACATTGATGGGCCGTCCTAGGTATTTCGCTCCCTTTGCCATGCCGGCAGCCGTTGATACCCCCTGTCCCAGTGATCCGGTAGACATATCGACCCCGGGCGTAAGGTTCATATTTGGATGTCCCTGCAGATGAGAACCTATACGGCGCAATGTTAAAAGTTCATCAACAGGAAAGAAGCCACGATGCGCAAGCGTTGCATAAAGGCCAGGAGCAACATGTCCTTTGGAGAGAACAAAGCGGTCACGCATGGGATCTCTTGGATTTTTAGGATCGATACGCAGCTCCTTATTATATAAATATGTGAGATACTCCGTCGATGAAAGAGATCCGCCTGGATGCCCGCTTTTTGCTGCATGCGTACTGCGTAGAATTCCCTCACGCACCTTCACCGCAAAAAGACGAAGCTCTTTCTTATCAGATGGCGTCATAAAACTCCTCCTCGTTGAATCACAGATAATAATACACCAAGTTTATTCTAGCTCTTTTTTGTGTTGTGTGCAATATATAAACACAACACAAAATTCAATGTCTGCTTGCATCAATGAAAAAGCTATCTCATAAACGAGACAGCTTCATTTCAGTTTTTAGATTTCCATAATAATCGGCAGAATCATCGGCCGGCGGCGTGTCTTATCAAAAAGATAGCGGCTAAGTGCATCACGTACATTGGACTTGATCGCTGACCACTCACGTACGTTCTCATCCTCACACCGATCAAGCGCCTGCTGCACACGCGCCCGCGCTTCATCCATCAAGGCTTCTGACTCACGCACATAGACAAAACCGCGTGATACAATATCTGGCCCTGAAACCACGCAATTGGTCTGCCGATCCATTGTCACAACAATGATTAGGATGCCGTCTTGTGAAAGCTGACGTCTGTCACGCAGGACAATATTACCTACATCGCCAACGCCTAATCCATCGACCATAACCATCCCAGCCTGTACGCGGCCGACAACCTGTCCCTTTTCCTTCGTAAATTCAAGAACCTGGCCATTCTCACTGATAAAGATATTCTCTTTTGACATACCAAGTTCTCGTGCAAGATTCGCATGCTGTACAAGATGATGATATTCACCATGGACCGGCATAAAGAACTGCGGCCGTACAAGGTTATGCATGAGTTTAAGCTCTTCACGGCTCCCATGCCCAGAAACGTGAATCCCCTTATCCCGACCATAGATAACATGAGCGCCAAGCTTCATCAAATTATCTACGGTTTTTGAAACGAGTTTCTCATTGCCAGGGATTGGGGTAGCCGAAATGATGACGGTATCTCCCGGCACGATCGTAATCTTTCGATGATCCGATGTTGACATGCGGGACAAGGCAGACATCGGCTCTCCTTGACTTCCTGTTGTCACTATGACGACCTGATCGGAACGAAAATTATTGACTTCGTCGATCCCAATGATCGTTCCCTCCGGTGCAGTCAAATAGCCAAGCTCCAGTGAAATCCCAACAACATTTTCCATGCTGCGGCCAAGCACTGCCACACGGCGCTTATATTTCACCGCTGTATCAATCACTTGTTGAATCCGGTGCACGTTTGATGAAAACGTTGCCACAATGATCCGCCCATGCACATTGTGAAATGCCTTATCAAATGCCGCACCAACTGTGCGCTCACTCGCTGTATGTCCTTCCCGTTCTGCATTTGTACTATCTGCAAGCAGGAGAAGAACGCCTTTATTGCCAAGATCGGAAAACCGCTTAAAGTCTGTCATCTGCCCATCCACTGGGGTATAATCCAACTTAAAGTCCCCCGTGTGAACGATCATTCCCACAGGCGTCTTGATGGAAAGCCCGACAGCATCCGGTATAGAATGGTTGACGCGGATGAACCCAACGCTAAAGCATCCGATATTGATAATATCACCGGCCATAACAGAATGCAGATTCCCGGAATCTACGCCATTCTCCTTGAGCCGCCCCTCCAGAATCCCAAGGGTCAGCCGCGTGCCATAAACAGGTACAGGGATCTGTTTCATCACATACGGCAATGCACCAATATGGTCTTCATGTCCATGCGTTAGAACGATTGCTTTTACCTTATCTCGATTTTCAATCAAATAGGCAATATCCGGGATAACGAGATCGACCCCCAGCATATCCTCTTCCGGGAACATCAACCCAGAATCAATGACAAGAATCTCATCGTCTACACGAATGGCTGTCATATTCTTTCCGATTTCACCGAGACCTCCAAGTGGTATAACCTGTACTTTGGGGACACCCTTTCCATGTCCGCCATTATAATTCAATGACAAAAAATACACCTCCAAAATGACAGGATTTTCCTTACTCCCTGTCTTAAATTCATACGTTACTATCAATCGATCATGAAATCAGGATTCATCCACACGAAAATACAGCGACAAAATACAGTCTTTCTATTTGTCGCCATACATGGAAAAAAGCAGCTTCTTCATTACTATAAAAAACCACGCACACATAGTAATGTGAACTACCGCAGGAAAAATTTATCCGATCCATTCACTTGGTATTCATTTTACCATTCTCATACACACAATGCAAATAAAATTTATAACGGCACGGTCTGCATATGCAGACCGTGCCGAATGGTATTTCTAAGTAGGACTCCCCTAGAGAATTTTTTGTTTTTTTTCAAGATCTGAAATGACGCGATGTTCTTCCAAAACGAGTTCCTGTGCAGCAGAGAGCTGCTGCTCTACCTGTGCATAAGATGTTCCGCCGTAAGAATTGCGGCATGCAACACATGTCTCGGGCCGAATGGCCTCATAGACATCTGCATCGAAAAGCGGTGAGAGTTTTTGATATGCCGTAAGTTCCATATCACAAAGCCAAATCCCGCGCGCAATACATTGTGCAACAGCCTGACCGGAAACAGCATGTGCCTGCCTAAACGGCATCCCCTTCTGAACAAGATAGTCAGCAAGATCTGTCGCGTTGGAAAAATCTGCGGCAACGGCACGGTGCATAACATCCGCATGAACCTTCATGCCCCGGATGAGTCTCTCGTAAACAGAAAGACTAAATTTCACCGTATCAATGGCATCGAAAAGCCCTTCTTTGTCCTCTTGCAAGTCCTTATTATAGGCAAGCGGAAGCCCTTTGACCGCCATGAGCATCGCCATGAGATGACCGACAACACGTCCAGTTTTTCCGCGTACAAGCTCTGAAACATCAGGATTTTTCTTTTGCGGCATCATAGATGACCCAGTACAGTGGGCATCATCCAGTTCAACAAAAGAAAATTCACGAGAACACCAGAGAATGATCTCCTCCGACAACCGTGACAGATGCACCATGAGGATAGAAGCTGCCGAAAGAAACTCCATGATGTAATCACGGTCACTGACCGCATCCATACTATTCGTATAGATACGATCAAAATTTAGTTTTTTTGCGACAAATGCCCGATCAATTGGCAGTGTTGTTCCTGCAAGTGCTCCTGCACCGAGTGGCATGAGATCAGCCCGCACATAAACTCCTTGGAAACGCTCAAAATCACGTGCAAGCATACAAAAATACGCCATCAGATGATGTGCAAAGAGAATTGGCTGTGCCCTCTGAAGATGCGTATACCCCGGCATGATGACATCCTTGTTTTGCTCCGCCGTTTCCACAAGTGCCGTCTGAAGTGCTGCGATATGCGCAAGCACCTCCACAACAGAACGCCGTACGAACATATGCGTATCAAGTGCCACCTGATCGTTGCGGCTGCGTGCCGTATGCAGACGGCTGCCAGCGTCTCCGACTGCCTCAGTCAGACGCTTTTCGATATTCATATGAATATCCTCAAGTGCCACACTAAACGCAAATGCTCCACGATCGATCTGTCCGAGAATATCGCGAAGTCCTGCTTCAATTGCGGCACGATCTGTCTCAGAGATCATTCCAATCTTTGCAAGCATAGCGGCATGAGCAATTGAGCCGGCAATATCTTCACGATACATACGTCGATCGAATTGGATAGATGCTTGGAACTCATTGATCATTTCATCTGTTGTCTTAGCGAAACGGCCGCCCCAGAGCTTGTCGCTCATTTATTCTGCCCATCCTGCATCAGTGCACGTACCTTGAGCGGGAGGCCAAAGAGGTTGATAAATCCCGTGGCATCAGCCTGATTATAGACATCATCATGCTCAAATGTAACAAATTCCTTACTATAAAGAGAGTACGGTGATTTTGCTCCAGCAGAGATGATATTGCCTTTATAAAGCTTAAGCCGAACCTCTCCCGTCACAGATTGCTGCGTACTGTCAACAAATGCTGCAAGTGCCTCACGCAGCTGACAGAACCACATGCCATCATAGACAAGCTCGCCATAGCGGATGGCAATACTCTCCTTATAATGGAATGTGGCACGGTCGAGGCAAAGATACTCAAGTTCACGATGTGCGTAATAGAGAATCGATCCACCCGGGTTCTCATAAACACCGCGTGACTTCATACCGACGAGGCGGTTTTCACATATATCGACAATGCCAACACCATTGCGTGCGCCGATCTCGTTCAGTTTCGTCAGCAGTTCGACCGCACCGAGCTTCTCCCCGTTGACGGCAACAGGAATCCCCTTATCAAAGGTGACAGAAACATACTCCGGCGCATCCTGTGCATCTTCCGGCGCACAGGAGATAAGAAACATCGTGTTCTTTGGTTCGTTTGCCGGATCCTCTAGATCAGATCCCTCATGGGAGAGATGCCAGATATTGCGGTCCATACTATATGTCTTGTTCTCCGTCGCAACCGGAACACCATGTTTCTTGGCATATTCTATTTCTGCTGTACGCGAATCAAGATCCCATTCACGCCAAGGTGCAATAATCCGAATATTAGGCGCAAGTGCCTTCACTGTTAATTCAAAACGCACCTGGTCATTTCCTTTTCCTGTTGCCCCATGCGCAATGGCATCTGCCCCCTCACGTTTTGCAATATCTACAAGCGCTTTTGCAATCACCGGACGTGCAAAGGAGGTGCCCAGAAGATATTTTCCCTCATAGACTGCACCTGCCTTGAGTGTTGGCCAAACATACTCTTCGAGAAACTCTTTCGTAAGATCAACAATATGCACCTTAGAGGCGCCTGAGGCGAGCGCTTTATCATAAACGGGTTCGAGTTCTTCTCCCTGTCCAATATCAGCACACACTGCAATGACTTCACAATGATCATAGTGTTCTTTCAGCCAAGGAATGATGACCGAGGTATCAAGACCACCGGAATACGCAAGCACGACTTTTTTGATCTGATTTGCCATATGTAAAACAACTCCTTAAAATATGTCAGTCGCCCATAACGAGCGCCATGATTGCCTTTTGGACGTGGAGACGATTCTCCGCCTCATCAAAAATTACATCAGAAAAAGACTCGAATACCTCTTCCGTAATCTCCTCTCCCCGATAGGCAGGGAGGCAGTGCATAACGATGCAGCGTGCATCTCCCGCAGCAGCGACGAGTTCTTGATTAACCTGATAGGGACGAAATACTGCCGTGCGTGCATCATGCTCCTCCTCCTGTCCCATACTCGCCCATGTATCTGTTACAATAACATCAGCCCCCTGCACAGCCGCCCTCGGATCGGTCATGATCTCTATTGTCGCTCCTGCTGCTGCCGCATCTGCTGCGGCATTCGCAACAACCGCTGCATTCGGCGCATACCTCTCAGGTGTTGCCGCTGCGAAATTCATCCCCACCTTTGCTGCCGCATACATCAGTGAATGCGTCATATTATTGCCATCGCCGACATAAGCCATCTTGAGACCTGACAGATTCTTTCCCTTGTATTCACGAATCGTAAACAGATCGGTGAGTGCTTGACACGGGTGCAGGAGGTCGCTGAGTGCGTTAATGACAGGAATGTCTGCATAGCGTGCCAGTTCCTCTATACGTTCATGCCCATAGGTGCGAATCATGATACCATCGAGATAGCGTGAGAGCACACGCGCTGTATCCTTGATCGGTTCACCGCGTCCCAGCTGAAGGTCACGGCTGCTGAGAAAAAGTGCCTGCCCGCCAAGCTGATACATCCCCACCTCAAAGGACACACGCGTCCGCGTTGAGGACTTCTCAAAGATCATACCGAGTGTCTTGCCGGCAAGCAGGGGATGCGGGATGCCCGCCTGCTGCTTTGCCTTGAGATCAGCAGCAAGCGTCAGAATCTCCTCCACATCATCCGCACTGAGATCATGAATAGAGAGTAAGTCCATGCCCTTTTTCATCATAGCCCTCCTCTGTCACATATGTCAAGGATACTGTCATTCAATGCATAAATCAACGCATCTACTTCACTGTTGGTAAAAATAAGCGGCGGAATAAAACGCAGCACATTTCCTGCTGTACAGTTAATCATGACACCACGCGCAAGACAGGCATGTACGATTGCGCCTGCTTCCTCACTGCGTGTCATTTCCATGCCAAGCAAAAGCCCCTCGCCGCGTACATCAACAATGTATTTTGCATGCTTTTCTTTTAGATCATTAAGTCTCTGCTTAAAATACTGTCCAACAGATTTTACATGCTGAAGAAAATCTTCGCGTGCTATCGTATTGAGAACAACATTTGCTGCTGCGCAGGCAAGAGGGTTCCCGCCAAAAGTAGACCCATGTTCCCCTGCATGAAAAACGCGTGCAACCTTCTCTGTAACGATAAATGCACCTATCGGAACACCGCCGGCAAGCCCCTTGGCAAGGGTTACTATATCCGGTACTACACCATACATTTCATAGGCATAAAACGCCCCCGTGCGTCCCATACCCGTCTGAATCTCATCAAATATTAAAAGCGCATGATACTTGTCACAAAGCTCCCGCACACGCTGCAAATACCCTTCTGCCGGAGTACGAACGCCTCCCTCCCCTTGAATTGGCTCCAACATAACAGCAGCAGTCTCATCACTCATCAGAGATTCCAGCGCCGCAGCATCATTGAAATCAACATAATCAAATCCTGTGGGCAGCGGTTCAAATCCTTTATGAAACTTCTTCTGCCCTGTTGCCGTTAGTGTCGCCAGTGTCCTCCCATGGAAACTGTTGCGTGCAGTGATGATCTGAGATTTATTGGGATCAAATGAATGCGCATATTTACGCGCTGCTTTGATCGCACCTTCATTTGCCTCAGCACCAGAATTTCCAAAAAACACTTTGCCGTCTCGTGTTAGCTTGGAAAGTTTATCAGATGCCTCCGCCTGCGCCTCAGTATAGTAGAGATTTGAAACATGGATCAATCGCGCTGCTTGATCGGCAACAGCTCTTACTAGATCCGGATTGTTATGTCCAAGCACATTAACAGCAATGCCGCCAAGTGCATCCAGATACTTCCTCCCATTGACATCCCAGACGTATGCTCCATTTCCATGATCGAGCACCATCGGATAGCGAGAAAACACAGGAAGATAACTCTGCGTATCCTTTTGAATAATTTCTTCTTGTCTGCCCATCATAACTCCTAACTATGGAAGAACCATCGTCCCTATCCCCCTAGATGTGAAGATTTCCAAAATAATCGAGTGGACAAGACGCCCGTCAATGATATGTGTCTTATGCGCTCCTGCCTCAAGCGCCCGCAAACAGGCCTCTACTTTCGGGATCATGCCGCCTGCGATCACTCCGCTTCGAATATAGTCTTTCGCTTCTTCCATATACAGCATGGAGATAAAGCTGGTCTTATCCGCAAAATTTCGATAAACCCCTTCTACATCTGTAAGGAGAAGCAGCTTCTCTGCATGCAGTGCACCTGCAATCTCTGCGGCGACATAATCTGCATTGATATTGTAGCTCTCTCCATGTTCTCCCATACCGATGGGAGAAACCACAGGGACATACCCTCGATCCAGCAAATCCACAATAATACTTGTATCAATCGAAGTGATTTCGCCAACATAGCCAATATCTACTTCACTCTTTGTATCATTATCATACACCATTGCGTATTTTTTGCGTGCCTTGATGAGGCCGGCATCTTTTCCGCTCAGTCCCACTGCACGGACACCACGCAGATTAAGCATGCGGACAATCTCAGCGTTCAACTTTCCGGCGAGCACCATCTCGGCAATTTCGACCGTTTCTGCATCTGTCACACGCAGTCCGGAGACAAACTTTGTCTCCTTTCCAAGTTTTTTGAGGAATCCCGTGATCTCCGGCCCTCCGCCATGCACAAGAATGGGACGTATGCCGACGTATTTCATCAGTGCCACATCGCGCATGACATTTTCCTTCAAAGCCTCGTTGATCATAGCATTTCCGCCATATTTGACGACGACCGTTGTTCCATAAAATTCTTGGATATACGGCAGTGCATCCACGAGGATTTCCGCCTTGTCTTTATCGGAAAACATAAACGCCTCCTGCATTATGTATGGTACTCTCCATTAATTTTTACATATTCATAGGAAAAATCACATGTCCAAACCTTTGCCTCACAGGAACCTTCTCCCATGTCAATTTCTATGACAATATCATGTGCCTTCATCACATCATACAGTGCATCAGCCGAATAAGGAACACCAACGCCCCCCGCATAGACCGGAATTCCGCCGAATTTTACGGTTACATGGTTGGGATTCATCGGTACTCCTGCGTATCCGACGGCACAAATAACGCGCCCCCAGTTCGGATCCTCTCCAAAGAATGCGGTCTTAACGAGTGGGCTATTCGCTACACTCATCCCAACGGTCTTTGCATCGAGAAAAGACTTTGCCCCTTTCACGTGGATCGTTAAAAACTTCGTTGCTCCCTCTCCATCCGCAGCAATTCTCTCTGAGATCCCTTGACAAAGCGCAAGAAGCGTCTCCTTAAAAGCCTCATATGCCGCATCCTTCTTCCTAATCTTCGGATTGCCTGCCGCGCCATTTGCTAAGATAATTGCCATATCATTTGTACTCATATCCCCATCAATTGAGATCATGTTGAGACTATGTTCTATGACTTCTGAAAGCGCCTCTTGCAAAAGCAGTGCGTCAATATCTGCATCTGTCGTGATAAAGCAAAGTACCGTCGCCATATCCGGACGTATCATCCCTGAGCCCTTGGCAATCACTCCAAAGCGTACCTCTGTTCCGTCAATTAAAACGGATGCCGTACCGGATTTTGGATAAGTATCCGTCGTAATAATAGCAGCCCCTGCATCCATACTTCCTGACACGGAAAGGGCTGTGGCTGCATTTTTTATCCCTTTCTCCACTTTATCCATTGGAAGAGGCTGCCCAATCAGTCCCGTTGAAGCAACAATGATCTCTTGTGCTTCACAGCCAAGCGCTTTTGCCGCAATCTCCTGCATGGCAATCGCATCTGCCTCTCCCTGCTCCCCCGTGCAGGCATTGGCACAGCCTGCATTTGCGACAATGGCACGCGCCTTATGCGCAGCAATAACAGCCTTAGAAATATGCACCGGTGCAGCTGCAACCGCATTCTTTGTAAACGTTCCGGCAGCAGCAGCTTCTTTCTCCGTATAGATGACAGCAACATCGAGATTCCCGCTCTTTTTGATGCCTGCCTTCACCCCGGCAGCCAAAAATCCTTTTGGATAGGTAATCCCTGCTTTTACACTCTTTTCACTAAACATAATATTCCTCCATTCATGGGTACATGGGGATAAGATCAAGCCCTGTACATTCATCCATCCCAAGCATAATATTCATATTCTGAATCGCTTGTCCCGCTGCGCCCTTTACAAGATTATCAATCGCTGAGAACACAATAACGCGACGCGTACGCGGGTCAACATGCCAGGCAATATCACAGTAATTGCTGCCGCGTACATATTTTGTACAAGGATATGCTCCTCGTCCAAGAAGACGAATGAAAAATTCATTTGCATACCATTGCTCAAATGATGCATCTACTTGTTCCGATGTTGTATCCTCACAAAGCTGTGCATAACAAGTAGCAAGAATACCACGGGAAATAGGTGCAAGATGTGGTGTAAAATTAATCACAACTGGCTCACGCGCCTGCTCAGAAAGAGCCTGTTCGATCTCCGGCGTATGCCTATGGTGCACAGCGCCATAGGCTGTAAAGCTGTCATAAAACTCCGGAAAATGAGTGCTCTCTTTCGGAGAGCGCCCCGCCCCGGAAACACCAGAAGCCGCATCGACAATAATGGAATCCAACGTGACAAGGCGATCTTTCACAAGCGGCGCAAGTGCCAATATACTTGCGGTTGTATAGCATCCTGCATTGCCAACAATACGCGCAGACTTTATCTGCGTCCGATAGAGTTCTGAAAGCCCATAGACCCTGTCTGCACAGGGATCAATATGCTGCACATGATACCATTTCTCATATGTGGATGTATTTACAAAGCGATAATCAGCACCAAGATCAATAATACGAACAGGCATTCCTTCCAGAGCCTTTGCGATTTTCATGGCATGTCCATGGGGAAGTGCGATAAAAAGTATATCGCTGTCCGCTCCGAGTACACGAATATCTTCAATAGACTTCAATGTATTTTTATAAATATTTTTCAGATGTGGATAACAATCCGAAATTTTACTGCCCGCATGTCGCTCTGACGTCATATGTATCATCTCAACTTGAGGATGTCGATGTAATAAACGAATCAGTTCTTCTCCCGCATATCCGGTTGCGCCAACAATACTAACTTTCATATGAATCTCCTTTCTTGTTATAATTATACATCTAAACAGTATATTTTTTCAAGTACTTTGAATAAAAAATATAGGTGATCTCACAGAACAGAAGTTTATGAGAGATCACCTATATAAGACACTTCTTTAGATGTACAGCATATCAATTTGATGAAGTGTTCATCCCTATGATCAATTGATGATGCGTGCTCCTCTTGTATCAATACCAAGAAAAAGAGGCCGTGATTCAATATTATATTCCCGAAATGCTTCACCCATCGCTGCCGCAACAGATTTTATGCATTTACGATCATCAGGGACAAATGCAATGAGACATGGCCCTGCACCACTGAGCGCAGCACCATAGGCACCAGCTTTTTTGGCTGCCGCAAAGACATCAAACATACCGGGAATCAGACATGCACGGTAATTCTGGTGAAGCGCATCCTCAAATGCATGTTCCAGAAATCTCCCCACACCGCGCGAGAGCGCTGCCACCATCATCGCGGCATGGCTGATATTAAAAACCGCATCTTTCATCGGAACTTCTGCCGGCAATACCTCCCGCGCAGATTTTGTCGAAAGATAAAAATCCGGTACCATAACAACAAATCGCATAAAAATACGCGGCAAAAATGAAAAACATTCCACAAGCCCATTCGTTACTGTATTTACAGTAAAACCGCCATAAATTGCGGGCGCAACGTTATCGGGATGCCCTTCAATATCCGTTGCAAATTGAAGCAGCTCGTGACGATTAAACGGATTTCCAAGACTTGCATTCGCCGCCTTCAATCCTGCAACGATCGCAGTGGCGCTGCTGCCAAGTCCGCGTGACAGAGGAATCCGATTGCTCATATGAATTTTTGCGCCTTTGAACGCCCCTGCACAATCCGCTTTATGCAGGAGATACTGAACGGATTTCCATACAATATTTCGTTCATCTCCCGGAATGTGTGACGCTCCTTCCCCACGTACAGAGATCTCAAGCCCCGGCTCATGCATGAGGGTAAGTGTCATCTCATTATATAAAGTACAAGCAATCCCAAGCGCATCAAACCCCGGGCCTAGATTTGCACTGGTTGCCGGAACACGCACGCGGATGGTTCTTTCTCTCATAGAGTGTCCTCCTGACCGTCGGCAACACGGATCAGGCTACGTACCTCTCGTACGACAGAAAGAGCTTTCAGTGCTTCAACGGCTCTTGATGCAGCTGCATGTGTGACAATATGGGTAACTGCAACAATTTCCGCATATCCATCTTCCGTCTGCCGTGCTTGAATGACGGATTTCAGACTAACTTCGACCTTTCCAAATGTCGTTGCTATCTCGCCAAGAACCCCCGGTTCATCTACAACAACAAGACGCAGATAGTACGAGGATTTCGTTTTTTCCACAGGGCACAGTTTCTTTTTCTGACCGATCTTATATTTGATCCGCCCGGCTGTTCCAGAAACAATATCCCGTACAATTTCAATAATATCAGAGGTTACTGCTGAAGCCGTAGGGAGTGAGCCGGCGCCCCGTCCGTAAAACATTGCCTCACCGATGATATTCCCACGCACAAAGATCGCATTGAATACCCCTTTCACCGAAGCAAGCGGATGTGTCTGTGGAAGGAATACAGGGTGCACGCGTATGTCAATGCCATCCTCTGTATCACGGCCAACAGCAAGCAGCTTGATCGCATAGCCAAGATTCACTCCATATTCAATGTCATCTTCTGTGATATGGGAGATCCCCTCAACCGATACATCCTCCAGTCCAACAACTGTATCAAACGCAAGCGAAGCCAAAATTGCCGCTTTACGTGCGGCATCAAGACCGTCCACATCAGCCGATGGATTCGCTTCTGCATACCCCTTTTCCTGTGCGCGCCGCAATACGGCATCATAACTAATATGCTTTTCTGTCATCTTTGTCAGCATATAGTTTGTCGTCCCATTGACAACCCCCATTACCTCTGTGATGCGATTTGCCGTGAGGCACTCCTTCAGCGGCTTGATGATCGGAATCCCACCGCCAACGCTCGCCTCATAGAGAAAATCAACACCATTTTCATTTGCTGCCGCATAGAGCTCCGTCAGATACTCCGCAATCACATCTTTGTTCGCTGTAACAACATGTTTCCCCGCGGCCATCGCACGCAGCATATAGTCCTTTGCCGGATGGATGCCCCCCATCACCTCTACGACAATAGAAATTTCCTTATCGTGGATGATTGCATCGAAATTATCTGTTAACGTAATCCCCGAAAGTTCGGAACGATATTTTTTAGCATCACGCACAAGAATCGTTTTAATCTCAATTTGTGCCCCGGCACGCGCCATAATCTGCTCTGCATTCATCGATAGTGCACGCACAACCCCACCGCCAACGGTTCCTGCACCCAACAAGGCAATCTTTATCGACTCATTCACAGTGTCCCTGCCCTCCTAGTTTCTCCCTACAATGTCAAGAAATGAAACAAAAAAAGTATACCATACCAAAGCACTATTTCCAAATAAAAAGGAACACTGTCCCTATACCTTATTCTCCGTTCCTTTCATAAGTCGTTGTATATTCTCGCGATGACGCACAATCACAAGAACAGCAGCCACAGCACTAAAGAGGACATATTCCATGGGGGAACCAAAAGCCACGGCGAGAATCGGTGTAAGAAATCCCGCAAGGATGGAGCCTAAAGATACATAACGTGTTGTATATACAACAAGAAGCCATAGAAGGAATACGACCATTGTCACTTTTCCCATGAGCATGGTCAAAACACCAAGCGAGGTAGCCACTCCTTTTCCGCCATGGAATTGCAAAAATAGAGAAAAACTGTGCCCGACGATGGCGCATAATCCGCCAATGACGGCGGCCCATGGTGTTCCTACAATGGAAAGACCTAGAAGAACCCCAACCTGCCCTTTGAAACCATCTGCCAAAAAGACCAGAAGCCCCGGTATTTTCCCAAGCGTGCGCCATGCATTCGTCGCCCCGATATTACGGCTCCCATGCTGCCGCAGATCTGTATGCCACAACAGTTTTCCAAGGATAAGACCACTGGGAATCGACCCGATGAGATAGGCTAATCCCCCTATCAAAATATAATCTATCATCATTCCTCCTCCCTTCGCGCACGTACAATCAACCGAAGGGGCGTTCCCTCGAATCCAAAACTCTCACGCAGCCGGTTCTCAAGGAAGCGCAGATAGGAAAAGTGCATAAGATCCGGGTCATTGACAAAGAAGATAAAGGTCGGGGGAATAATTCCGACCTGTGTTGCAAAGAGCAGCTTTAATTTCTTCCCCTTCTTCGTCGGCGGTGGATTGACAGACACAGCATCACGAATCAGCTCATTGAGCACACTTGTCTTAATCCGCATCGACTGCTGTTCTGCAACATATTTTATGAGTTCTGTGACACGCTCCACGCGTTGCCCCGTGAGAGCAGAGGTGTAAAGAACAGGAGCATATTGCAAAAAACCAAGTTTTTCACGCAAATCATCTGTAAACCGAAGCGTCGATTTATCGTTTTTCTCCGGAAAAATATCCCATTTATTGACGACAATAATAACGCCTTTGCCGGATTCGTGCACATACCCCGCAATCTTTGTATCCTGTTCAAGAATCCCCTCAGCAGCATTGATGACCATAAGTACAACTCCTGCGCGGTCAATTGCACGCAGCGAACGCATGACACTGTACCTTTCTACCGGAAGGGTGATCTTCCCCTTGCGTCTCATACCAGCCGTATCAATGAGAAGATATTTGGCTCCATCTTTGGTAAAATGTGTATCAATCGCATCCCGTGTCGTCCCAGGAACATCACTGACAATGACGCGCTCCTCACCGAGCAGCTTGTTCACAAGAGAAGATTTCCCTACATTAGGTCGTCCAACCACGGCGATCGCGATTTCATCTGCCTCCTTATCATCTTTATGTTCTTTGGGAAATACAGCAATCAGTGCATCGAGAAGATCACCTAGATTCATCGCGTTCGAGGCTGAGATTAGAATGGGATCGCCAAGGCCCATCGAATAGAACTCATAAATCAAAGATTCCCGCTCAAAGCTATCAATTTTATTGACAGCCAGGACAACAGGTTTTTCTGTTCGGCGCAGCAAACGTCCGACTTCCTCATCAGCAGATGTAAGACCTGCACGCCCATCCACAAGAAATAAAATCACATCCGCTTCTTCCATGGCGAGTTCTGCTTGATTTCGCATGGAGCGCAAAATATGATCGCTTTCATCGAACTCAATCCCGCCCGTATCAATGATGGTGAATTCATGATTGAGCCATTCCGCATCCATATAGATACGATCACGCGTCACGCCCGGCATATCATCTACAATAGAAACACGCTTTTTTCCAATTTGATTGAACAGGGTGGACTTACCGACATTGGGACGTCCAACCACAGCAACAATAGGTTTACTCATGTCGTTTACTTCTTTCTAAAACCAGCTGTATTTACCGCTGACTTCCTGCAGCAGGTTTCGTATATCCGGCATTGCTCTGCCATGTATACCCCCCGCTTGCACGTTCACGATGATAGCTGTCCCACTGCGTAAGTGCTTCTCGATAATCCGCCCCCGTAGCAACGGGTTCAATACGTAAATGGGGGAAATTCTGACGCAGATCATCAAGAGATATATCATCTAGAAATATATCCTCCCCCTCACGCAGCGCCGCAGCCGGAATAAGCACCCCGTCAAGCTGCTGCTCTGCCGGACGCAGCGCCTCAATGAGGTCATGTCCAGTCAAAAGACCAGATACATTAACGGTTGCTCCAAAATGACGATTCTCAACCGGAAGCACAAAAATATGCTCTGCAGAGGGATCGAGTTCACGTGCCAGCTGTTCCATAACAGGGGCAATTGCCGTACCGCTCATAACGCAAAGCATTGGTTTTCCGCATGGCATAGGGAGTTCTTCCCTGCACCTGTTCCATTCCTCTATAAAATTACGGGTAAGCCCTATCCCGTTATCGAGCTGTGGAAATCCATCATACATCTCAGCCCGTGGAACTTCACGCCCGGCGAGAAAATAAAATTCATCTCCTAAGTAGATAAATGTACGCCCTTCCTCCGCACGAATACGTTTTTGCCAAGATTCTACCTGATCGATCACCGCTGCTGCACCCGCACGATCAAACTGAATCAGCGGAAACGGATCACTGCGATGTTTTGTCAACCCCACTGGAACAATGGCGAGAGAAAGCGCATGTGGACGGCGATTCGTAATATCACGAATCGTTCGTTCCAGTTCCTCACCATCATTAAGTCCATAGCAGAGAACGACTTGCGTATGGTAGTCTGCGCCGGCATCCTCCAGCCTCCGAAGTTGGCCCAGAATATCTCCTGCTCCTTTATAGCGTAAAATCTCTGCACGAAGAACAGGATTCGTACACTGAACAGAAACGTAGAGGGGCGATAGATGCAGCCGCCGAATACGTTCAAAATCTCTGTCTGACATATTCGTAAGCGTTACAAAATTTCCATAGAGAAAAGAGAGACGGTAATCATCATCCTTCACGGAGAGACTGTTGCGCATATCCGGCGCAATCATATCCACAAAACAAAAATAACAATGATTGGCGCATTCGCGTATCCCGTCAAAAACAGCATGCTCAAATTCTACACCAAAATCTTCATCATAATCCTTATCAAAATCGATGCACTCCTGTGTACCGTCCACATGCTCTACAAGAAGTTCGATTTCTTCCTCTGCCATAGCAAAACTAAAATCAATAATATCACGCAGCGGCGCCCCATTGATGGTCAGGATCTTATCTCCTGCCACAAGTTCCAACTCTTCTGCGATACTTCCCGGTAATACTCGTAAAATAATCCCCGGATAGGTCTTTTCCATAATCCCCCTCCTCTCTGCAAAGCTGCATATATAAGTAAAAGATAAGAAATTATAACACATTCCAAAAGCCCTTACAACGACAAGGACAGCGCGCATACTCTCGTAAAAAACAAAATAATCCAAACAAAAACTGCCCATTGCCGATGGTGCAATGCGCAGCATATGCTATTTTTAAAGTAAAAGAGTCAGCGGCAGCTAACCCATGAACTTTTCAGGCTCTATGCTCTTTCACAGCAGCAAAGCCTTTTTCCGCAGCAGTAATCGTACGATCAATATCCTTCTCTGTATGTGCCCCTGACATAAACAACGTCTCAAACTGAGATGGCGCAAGATAAATGCCCTCTGCCAGCATTGTTTCAAACCAGATGCGGAACGCATCTTGATCGGCTGCTGCGGCATCATCATAATTATATACCTCACGGTCTGTGAAGAAAATGCCAAACATAGAGCCTGCTTGATGTGCACAAATAGAAACGCCAACATCCTTTGCAGCCTGCTGCCAGCCAAGGAGCAGCTTCTTCGTCTGAATCGTCAGTTCTCTGCTGTAATCTGCTTTTCCCTCCTCCGGCTCTGCCGTGATGATTTTTAGCGTCTCGATCCCCGCTGTCATCGCAAGCGGATTCCCCGAAAGCGTTCCGGCTTGGTAAACAGGCCCCGCCGGCGATATGCGCTCCATAATCTCACGCCGCCCGCCATAGGCTGCGACAGGCAGTCCACCGCCGATGATCTTGCCCAGACAGGTAAGATCGGGACGTATGCCATAGGCCGCCTGTGCCCCGCCCAATGACGCGCGAAAACCGCACATCACTTCGTCAAAAATCAGCAGTGCGCCGCAGCGCTCTGTCAGTTCCCGTAGGAGCGAAAGATAGCCTTGACGCGGCAGCACAAGTCCCATATTCCCCGCAACCGGCTCTACGATAACGGCTGCAATCTGTTCTCCATCCCTTTCCATGGCGCTGCGGATGGCAGACACATCATTATAAGGAACGGCAATCGTATCAGCGGCAGTCCCACCCGTTACCCCAGGCGAACTGGGTACACCAAATGTTGCCATCCCGGAGCCGGCACTGACGAGCAGGCTGTCACTGTGTCCATGATAACAACCAATAAATTTTACAATTTTGTCACGCCCTGTGTAACCACGTGCGAGACGAAGCGCACTCATCGTCGCCTCCGTCCCTGAGTTCACCATACGAATGACCTCAATGGACGGATAGACCTCCTGTACAAGCTTTGCAAGTTCCGTCTCCAGAAGCGTTGGTGCCCCATAGCTCGTTCCTCTTGTCACGGCACTATGCAGTGCGGCAACGACCTGCGGATGGGCATGACCAACGATCATAGGCCCCCACGAGCCTACATAGTCAATGTATTCGTTCCCATCAATATCATAGATTTTATCCCCCGCAGCATGATCGATAAAAAGCGGGTTGCCGCCAACATTCGCAAAAGAACGGACGGGACTGTTGACCCCACCCGGCATATACTGTCTCGCCTCTTGAAAGGCAGCTCTCGATTTTTCTGTATTCCGCATTGCGTCTTTTCTCCTCAGGCATTGAGCCATGCAGCAGCATCCATTGCATGATATGTAATGATGATCTTTGCACCCGCGCGTTTCATGCTCGTCAGTGTCTCCAAAACAATTCGTTTCTCATCAATCCATCCATTTGCCGCAGCCGCTTTCACCATTGCATATTCGCCGCTGACATTATAGACTGCAATTGGACGATCTGTTTGCTCATACACCTGACGTACGACATCCAAATAGGAAAGCGCAGGCTTCACCATAATGATGTCTGCGCCCTCCTCACAATCAAGACGCGCTTCCTTTAATGCTTCACGCACATTCGCAGGATCCATCTGGTACTGCCTGCGGTCACCAAAGGACGGCGTACTGTCAGCCGCATCGCGAAAGGGGCCGTAGTAACCGGAAGCATACTTAACGGCATAACTCATAATGCTTGTATGGACAAAACCATTTTCATCAAGACCCGCACGAATGGCCGCAACACGTCCATCCATCATGTCAGACGGCGCGACAATATCCGCACCTGCACGCGCTTGACTGACCGCCGTTTTCACGAGATGTGGGAGTGTCGCGTCATTGTCCACATACTGACCACGCAGCTCGCCGCAGTGCCCATGGCTCGTGTACTGACAAAGACAGACATCGCCGACGACAAGCAGTTCCGGAACCGCCTCCTTAATCACGGAAATCGCCCTTTGTACGGGGCTTTTCATATCCCATGCACTCGACCCGATGTTATCTTTATACTCCGGCAGACCAAACACCTCAACAGCAGGAATCCCATGCGCTGCAATCGCACGGGCAACCTCTGCCACATGATCGACAGAATAGTGAAAGCACCCCGGCATACTTGGAATCTCTTCTCTCACGTGAACACCGGGGACAACAAAAATCGGATAGACAAAATCCCGTGAAGAAAGCGCCGTCTCACGGACCAGATCACGCATACCGGAAGATATACGCAGACGACGCGGCCGCAGTGTCATATTCATTGAAAATACTCCTTTATGCACTCCACCAATCCATCAATCGTATATGTATCTGCTATGATATGGGGTTCCAGTGCAAATGACCGCACCGTATCGGCAGTAACAGGGCCAATACAAGCGAGTTTTGTCTGCTGAAGCGGTGTAATATTACCGAGTATATTGACGAGATTTTTAACCGTGGAAGAGCTTGTAAATGTCACAAGATCGACTTCTCCATTCATGAGGCGTTCTGCAATTTTTTCTCCATCACTGCATTCTGAAACAGTCTCATAAGCAGAGACAACATCGACCGCTGCGCCATATGCACGCAGACGTTCCGGGAGCACATCACGTGCCTCATGCGCCCGCGCCAAAAGAATGCGTGCACGTGACGGAAGAAGCGGCTGCATTTCCTCAGCAACTGCCTCGGCACGAAATTCTCCAGGCACAAGATCTGCCTGTACCCCAAAGGAACGCAGAGCAGCTGCCGTTGCCGATCCGATGGCAGCAACCTTCGCATAACCAAGTGCGCGTGTATCCTTTCCCGCCGCAGTCAAACGTCTAAAGAAATGTGTCACACCGTTTACACTTGTGAAAATAAGCCAATGATAGGAATTGATGTCTGCGATCGCTGTATCGAGTGCCGCATAGTGATCGGCGGGCGGGATGATTCGTATCACAGGGGCCTCGATACAAAACGCCCCCAGTGCTGTAAGTTTTTCAGTCAATGCCGAAGCCTGCGCTCGTGCGCGTGTGATGAGGATGCGCTTTCCGAAAAGCGGACGCATTTGGATAGAATCGAACCATCGAAGCCTATCGCGCAGCTTCACTACTTCACCCACGATGAAGATGGCAGGCGGAGAAATATGTTCCAGGCTCACCATTTCTGCCGCCGCACCTACAGTTGTGACATAAGTTTCCTGACTCGCCCGCGTCCCCCATCGGATAATTGCCGCAGGGGTATCTGCGGAGCGTCCATTTTCAATCAGTTTTTGTGTAATGATGGGGAGATTCGCAATCCCCATGAGAAAGATCAATGTATCTACACCTGTCGCAAGATGCGTCCAGCAGATATGTGATTCTGATTTTGTGGGGTCCTCATGTCCGGTTATAACAGCAAAGGAAACTGCGATGCCTCGGTGCGTCACCGGAATCCCTGCATAGGCGGGAACACTGATTGCTGATGTCACGCCCGGCAAAATTTCAAAGGGAATGCCACGGCTGGCAAGAACAAGCGCCTCCTCTCCGCCGCGACCAAATACAAATGGGTCGCCGCCCTTTAGACGCACGACCACATGCCCCTCTGCCGCCTTATCTGCCAGGAGTACATTGATGTCCTTCTGCTGCATTGTATGATGAGCGGACTGTTTGCCGACATAGATACGCTCCGCATCCATCGGAACATAGGAGAGAATACTTTCATCGGCAAGATGATCATAAACAACAACATCTGCCTGCTTGAGGCACTGCATCGCTCCAACCGTAAGGAGCCTTGGGTCACCCGGCCCTGCACCAACAAGAAAAACTTTTCCATTCATACGATAATTCCAATCTCTTTCAAAATCTCACGACCACCGGAATCTAAGAGTTCTTCGGCAAGTGCTGTTCCAATCTGTTCCGCCCGGTCAACTGCGCCAGAACTGCGAGCGCGGCAGACTTGCATACCATCCACAGATGCAATCATTGCATCGACATGTATCTGCCCGCCCTCACCAGTCTCGGCATACACACCAACGGGAATCTGACAGCCCCCTTCGACACGGCGCAAAAATGCGCGCTCAGCAGCAGCTGCTGCCGCCATATCCATATCATGAAGAAAGCTGATTTTCTCTCGTATCGCCGTGTCCATCCTGCGGCATTCGACAGCGAGTGCCCCCTGCCCTACGGCCGGCAGCATCATCGCACGCGGGAGAACACAACGAATGCGCTCTGAGAGCGCCAGGCGCTTCAGTCCTGCGGCTGCAAGCACGATCGCATCAAATTCTCCGGCGTCGAGTTTTGACAGGCGCGTATGAACATTACCGCGCAAATCAAGCAGCTCCAGATCCGGGCGGACAGCTAGAAGCTGCGCCCGCCGCCGCAGGCTCGATGTGCCAACACGTGCGCCCTGCGGCAATGCCTCCAGTGATTCATACCTTTGACTGACGAATGCATCTCCGGGATCAAGGCGTTCTGTAATTGCGCCAATCATAAGGCCTTGCGGAACCTCAACGGGCATATCTTTAAGACTATGCACGGCAATGTCAATATCCCCTGCAAGCATCGCCTGTTCGAGCTCCTTTGTGAACAGCCCTTTGCCGCCAATTTTTGCAAGCGGCGCATCAAGTATTCGATCCCCCTTTGTCGTCATTTTCTTCAGCTCGATGCGGCAGTTGGGATGATGATTTTCAAGAGCCGCCGCTACATACTCTGCCTGCCATAACGCCAGTTTACTTGCGCGCGTACCGATAATGATTGTGTCGCTGTTCACTTGACCCAGTCTCTCCCATCACATCCAACTTAAAGAGCGAGCGCATCGCCGCAATATAAAATTCCTCATCTGCCGTACCTGCTGATGAACGCAGTTTCATCATCGGTATGCGCAGAATTTTGCGTACAATCATACGGCTCATATGCTCCATCTGCCGTTCTTCTTCCTCAGACAGCCCCGGAAGCTTCGCGCTCACACGCTTAATCTCGCGCTCACGAATGCGTTCACAGCGTCCGGAGAGTAGCGCCATAAGGGGTTGGAAGGAAAGATATTTGAACCTCTCCAGGAGAGATGCAACCTCTTCCTTTACAATACGCTCTGCCTTCACCGCTTCTGCCTGCCGTTCCCCAAGATGTTCATCAACCACTGCTTCCAATGCGTCAATATTATAAAGCTCTACCCCTTTAATCCCCGCGACCTCCGGATCCACATCCCGCGGAACAGCAATATCAATGAAGAAGATTTTGTGCCCATGGCGGCGTGCCATGAGGCGCCGTGCCTCCCAAGCCTTGATGACGTAATGCGGAGCACCTGTCGATGTCACAACAACATCCACATGCACGGCATAGTCCATTGCCTGATCAAACGGAATGGCCTTTCCTCCAATACGTTCTGCCAGCTTTTCTGCACGCACAACATGACGATTGGCTACAAAAATCGTTTCAATCCCATGGGAACGCAGATGTTCCGCTGTAAGCTCTGCCATCTTTCCCGCACCGAAGATAAGCGCACTGCGTCCGCCAAGACCGCCAAGAGAAGCCGCTGCAAGTTCTACTGCCGCGTAGCTGACGGATACGGAACGGTATGCAATGCGCGTTTCTGTGCGTACACGTTTTCCGGTTGTAATCGCTCGATGAAAAAGAAGATTGAGCACCGTACTCGTCGCGCCAGCCTCACGGGCAAGTGCATACGCCTCCTTCACCTGTGAGAGGATCTGTCCTTCTCCTAGTATGAGTGAATCAAGGCTCGACGAAACGCGAAAGAGATGCTCAATCGCCGCATCATCCACATAGGTATAGAGATATTCATCAATATTCTCCCCGCCCTGCGTCAAATCATCAAGGAATTGACGCAGAGCCGCGCCGCCGCGCACCTCATCCTCTGCGGCGGCATAGAGTTCAGTACGGTTGCATGTCGAAAGAACAACCAATCCGTTTAGTCCGTCATACTCCCCTAGATTCGACAGCCCAGAGCGCAGTTCCTCACGTGAAAATGAAACCCGCTCACGCACCTCCACAGGAGCCGTCCTATGATTAAGCCCCAACGCCAAGAGCTGCATTTCGTAACTCAACCTCCGCTTTCTCTAACTCTCCATTGCGAACCATATCCAAAACATCTGCCCGCATGGCAGCCCGCCAAAAAGCTGTGCGCTCCCTGCTTGACAAAAGTTCCTGCTGCATTTGCATGCGCAGCTTTCCAACACGCTCCAACCATATACCAAAGGCTGGCGGATAGCATTGCTCAAGCTCCATCCGCAGTCTGCGTGAAAGCGCCGGACTTGCGCCGCCTGTCGAAACAGTAAGCAAAAGATCCCCACGACGCACACACGATGGTACCTGAAACGTAGAGCCTAACGCATCATCAGCAACATTGACAAGCATTCCCATGGCACGGGCATCAGCAGCAGCTGCTGTATTCACCGCTCGAACATCTGTCGCAGCAAAGACAAGAAATGCACCGCTTAGCATCTCACGCGTATAACGCACCCGCTTCCAATCAATACGCCCCATCTCCGCATGCTGCTGCAAAGCATGCGTTGCCTCCGGTGCAACTACACGTACCAACACATCTGTCGAGGTACAAAGAAGACCATTGACCTTGCGCTCCGCCACTGCACCCCCACCAACAACGACCACAAGCCGGCCTGTCAAATCAATATTCAGCGGATATAACAAGATCTGTGCCCCCATACATGAGAAATATGAATCCTATTCACGTTCATTTATTATACCGCAATTTATCGCAAAAAAAAAGAGGAGCAGACATAATCTCCTCTCTTTATAGTGGTTATCAACTGGTAAATAATAGTACACTCCGTCGTATTTCTGTCGGAAAGATACGCGTATATGTAAGAAGTCCAACAGAACATACAAGCATACGAACAGTTGCGTAACGAGGCATTTGTGCGGAGGGTGCTGGCTGTCCGTAACATTTGACATAGCACCTTAAATGATCATTTTTCCAAATTGCTCTAGCTGCGGATAATCCGTCATATCAATACCAAGTGGCGTCACGGCAATAAGTCCATGCTCGACCGCATAAATATCCGTCCCCACGCTCTTATCTGTGTCGGATATTTCCCCCGCTGCCTTATAGTGAATACGTCCGTCATGTTCTATGCGCTGAAAGGTATTGATATAGTCACGCACACCCTGCCGGCAGAATACAAACTGCGGTTCCTTCCCTGCCAGCATCTGTGGAAAATTGATGTTGAAAAGAAAAGGATGTTGATCGCGCGCAACGAGTTTTTCCATAAAAGGTTCAAAGTATGCTGCCGCCTCATCAAAAGAGACATGACTGCCATCAAACAATGAAAGTGCGAAAGACGGAATCCCGTGAAAGAGCCCTTCAAATGCCCCGCCCACAGTTCCAGAGTATATGACATCTGTGCCAAGATTCACTCCATGGTTGATCCCTGAGAGCACAACATCTGGCGGCTCTTTTGCAATTGCATCCAGATAGATCTTTGCGCAGTCTGCCGGAGTTCCATCAATGGCCCACGCATCAGCTCCATATTCTGCTGTAAAACTCTCGTCACATATCACCTCAATCGCACGGCCTATTGTAAGCGCATGCGATGTGCCACTCTGCTGATGCATAGGAGCAGCAACCGTCACGCTGTGCCGCTCTGCAAGCTGCTGCGTTAAGGCACGCAAGCCCTTTGCTGCAATGCCATCATCGTTTACTATTAGGATATTCACAAATCTTCTCCTTACAGAGTCCCACAATACACCCATACGAAAAGCAGGTTGGCTGATCCAACCTGCTTTCTCTCCAAAACCGCTGCAGCGGATAACATGCATGGTGACCCACCACGGAATCGAACCGTGAACCTACTGATTAAGAGTCAGTTGCTCTGCCAGTTGAGCTAGTGAGTCATCCCCATCAATATGCACAGATATTATAGTGCAAACAGGCCGCTGATGTCAAGGATTTGTCCCCCATGGAATCGTGCTGACGATGGACTGTACCGCCTCAGCAGAAACAGGTTCCTCAAAAGAGAGTGAGAACGTATATGCCCCTCTGGACCAAAGTGCAAGATGCACCAATTTATTATTGCCTTTGAGACGAATATACTGCCGCCCCACTTGAACAACTCTATTCTCTTCATATTGGGTGCTGTCCCCACTTATATCAGAGTCCCCTTTCGCCATACGAAACAGGATCTCCTTATGCGCATCATTGCGATAGAATATTTCTGCCAATCGTTTATCAATCACAATGATGTCCTGCTGGCAATATCCCACAGGCAGCAATGTCGGTATATAAACAGGAAGTCCTGCAACCGCCCATGCGTCCCGTACACTCTCGTATGCAACGAGCGGTGAAGGTATGCCAACCATCGGCTGCTGCGCTTTTACACTTCCGCTAATAAGAGTCAAAGAAACCACAGCAATGCCCATACACACCGCGCATTTTTTCATTGCCGTTTTTCCATCCATCATGCCAGTCATCTCCTAAAATTCCTGTCGTTTCTGTCGTGCATGCAAGAGCATCTCACGCGCATTTGCAAGCGCTACCTTTGTGACATCATCACCAGAAGCCATGCGTGCAATCTCTCGTATCCGCTCATCTTCAGAGAGCAGCTCCACATGTGTTACTGTCTCACCTTCTTTGACCGTTTTGGAAATATAGAGATGTTCGTTGGCCATACAAGCGATTTGGGGTAAATGTGTAATGCAAAGAACCTGCTTGTAATGAGATACAAAGGCAATGCGCTCAGCGACCATCTGCGCCGTTCTTCCGCCGATCCCCGTATCGATTTCATCAAAAACCATACTGGCCCCAGATGGATCACGTGCTGCGATAATGGATTTGATTGCAAGTGCAATACGGGAGAGTTCCCCGCCCGAAGCGACTTTTTCCAAAGGTTTTTCCTTTTCGCCAATATTTGCAGAAAAGAGCATTTCCAACCGATCGGCACCATAGTCAGTGTACTTGTCTTGTGGGGTAACTACAATGTGGAACTGCGCCTTGTCCATGCCAAGGTGCCGAAGCTCCTTTTCAATGCCCGCTGAAAGCTGCACACCAACCTCCTGCCTGCGCTGTGTCAATTCTTCTGACAGAAGTCCCAACCGTGCTTCAACCACTGTGATTTCATTTTCCAACTGTGCCATATCGGCATCGTAATTCTCTATCATATGGAGTTCTTCTTGAATGGAAGCTAGATGCGCAAGAACCGCAGAAATTGATGCCCCATACTTCTTTTTCAGCCGATCGATCACATCCATCCGTGCTTGTAATTGATCCAGTCTCCCAGGATCGGCATCAATCTCTTCCACGTAATCCCGCACTTCATAGGAAGCCTCCTGAAGGGAAATATACGCTTCCTCTATCATACTTTGTGCATTGGCTAAATGGTCGTCATACCGGGCAATTTCCTCAAGGTTTCTGGAGATGATAGAGAGCGCAGTAAGAACTGCCCTCCCTTCTGTGGTATCTTCACTGAGCAGATTACTCGCCTCAGCTGCATGATCCATAATTTTCTCCGCATGGGACAGGCGGCGGATCTCAGCCTCAAGCTCCTCGTCCTCCCCCTCACGCAGTTCTGCTTCGACGATTTCCCTCTCCTGCCAGCGCAGCATATCAAGTCGTTTGTCAATCTCTTGAATCTGTTCCTGTCGCTTTGCACGAAGTGCACGTTTCTCCTTCCATGCAAGATAAACTGCCTGGTAGTCTGCCAGACAATCTGCGAGCATCGGATCCCCGCCCTCAAGGATTTGACGCTGACTTTCTTCACGCAAGAGTGCCAAATTCTCATTTTGTCCATGTATATCGACGAGATAGGGTGCGATTTTACGCAAAAAGGAAAGTGTGACATGACTATTATTCATTAAAATCGAACTTTTTCCATTGCTGGAAACTTTCCGCATAATGATAAGTTCGCCGTCACTGCACTCAACTTCCTGTTCTGCCAACAACGGAAGAAGTTCTTGCTGCCCATCATCAAGGGAAAATACAGCCTCCACGCGCAGCCAGTCGCACCCGCTGCGTATGGAGTCTGCCGATACACGATGACCGAGGATTGCACTCAAAGCATCAATGAGAATAGATTTACCCGCACCAGTCTCCCCGGTTAGAATATTAAGTCCAGACCCAAATTCTACTTCAACCTGTGCAAGAAGCGCAAAGTTCCATACGCTGAGGCTTTTTAACATAGTGTCTATCCTCCCTTTAGTGAACGAGGCGCTTGATGCGTTCCACAATCTTTACAGCTTCTTCTTTTGGGCGAACGACCGCCAAAATATTGTCATCTCCTGCCACCGTTCCGATGATCTCCACCCAGCCTATTGTATCAAGCACAGAGGCCACATGGTTCGCTCCGCCAGGCACCGTCTTTATGACAACAATATTCTCGCTAAAATCACAAGAGACAATGTTATCTCGAAAAAGTCTCTTCATACGGGACTCTGAAACCATAACACGATCATGCGGTGCAACAGCATAACGATAACGGCCGTCCCCAGCGGGAATTTTAATGAGAAAAAGCTCTTTAATATCTCTTGAAATCGTTGCTTGTGTGACGCGGACATGACGAGCGCACAGAGCCTCTGCCAACGCTTCTTGCGTCTCAATGACCTCTTCGCTGATAATTTGCTTGATAAGGTCATGGCGTCGACTTTTCATCACTTATCTCCTAAATATTCTTCCACAATTTTGTCCGCAGCGTTTGGTAATAATCCTTGTCCTCAAATTTGATAATACCTGCTTTTACATCAGAACACATCACCGTAACCGTATCATCAGGATGTATAGGCAATGCATTCTGTCCATCCAATGTAACAATGACGCTCTGCTGCATATCAACCAAATGAATGTGCACAACGTCATCCTCACTGATGACGAGGGGACGGATATTAAGCGTATGTGCGCAAATGGGCGTGAGCAGCAGTCCTTTCACTCCGGGATTCATAATGGGACCGCCGGCAGACAAAGAGTATGCGGTAGACCCTGTTGGCGAAGCAACAATGAATCCATCTGCTTTGCAGTTAAGAAGCATGGTCTCATTAACCTTCAGTCCAAGCGAAATGATCCGTGCCACATCGCCTTTCGTCACAACAACATCATTGATTGCATATCCCAAAAACTGCCGCTCTCCATTGGGCTTGGTCACATATCCGGAAAGAAACGGCCGATATTCTACATGATAGTTTCCATCATATAGTTTTTGAAGTTTAATTTCAAGTTCGTCCTGCTCTATATCCGCCATAAATCCAAGTGTCCCAATATTGACGCCGCATACAGGAACCATATGGTCAGCATATCCACGGCATACCCCGAGCAATGTTCCATCTCCGCCGAGACTGAGCGCAAAATCTGCCGGTTCCTGCTCGATGTCTAAAACCCCAAGATGCTCCATCCCAAAGTCTGCGGCTCTGGACTGCGGCATCATAAGCCGTACCGCCTTGGTCGAAAAAAAGGAACAGATACGCTCCAACACCTGCGTTGTCTCTGGTTTTATGAGATTTGGAAAAAGTGCAACTGTCAACATAGAACTATCAGCACCTCATTCATCCAGTGTGGCATGTGCTTCTGCCACAACAGCGCGTACAGAAACAGCGTCAACCCCAACAGTACCAACCTTTTGCATCCGCAGATACAAAAGATATTCAATATTTCCCTTTGGCCCCTTGACTGGAGAGAACGTAAGTGCAGCCGGAAAGAGCCCAATGCTCTCAGCAATACCAAGAACAGTAAGAATAACCTCCTCATGCACCAAAGGATCTCTTACAACACCATTCTTCCCCACGCGCGCCTTTCCTGCTTCAAACTGGGGTTTTACCAGTGCGATGATTTCACCACGAGGATGCAACAAATCCTTGACTACGGGGAGTACCTTATCAAGCGAGATAAACGCCACATCAATCGACGCAATATCAATCCGCTCGCCTAAATGCGCCACTGTAACATGACGAATATTTGTGCGCTCCATGTTGACAACGCGGTCATCTGTACGCAGCTTCCAATCGAGCTGTCCGTATCCAACGTCGATCGCATAGACCTTCTTCGCCCCATGCTGGAGCATACAGTCAGTAAACCCTCCTGTCGAAGCGCCAATATCTGCTGCTGTCTTTTTTGCTAATGTCACATGAAACGAAGCAATGGCTTTTTCAAACTTCAATCCGCCACGACTGACATAGGGAAGATCCTCCCCCACTACACGCAGTTTTGCTGTCCGCTCAACCGCAGTCCCTGCCTTATCAATACGCTGCTCATCGACCAGTACCTGCCCTGCCATGATGAGCCTTTTAGCGCGCTCGCGGCTTGCCGCTAACCCCTGCTCCACGAGTAAAACATCCAATCGCTCTTTTTTCAAGATGTTTTCCTACTGTTCCCGCGCAACGAGATGGATGACCAACTGGCGTAGGAATGACGCCTCATCTCCAAAAGAGCGGAGTGCTCCAACAGCCTCAGCTGCCGCGCTCTGCGCTAGTTCCCGTGCCTGATCGAGAGAGGTTAGGGTTACATAAGTGGATTTATGGTTTTTTTCATCACTGCCAACAGGCTTTCCGATCATTGCAGTGTTCCCGACCACATCCAAAATATCATCTGTAATCTGAAACGCCAGTCCAAAATGCTCCGCATACAACGTGAGTGCATCGAGCTGCTGCGCAGATGCGCTGCCTAGAATAGCCCCACTGCGCAGGGCAGCACGAAAGAGTGCACCGGTCTTTCCCATATGGATCTTACGAAGATCTTGTATGGATATATTCTGGTTCTCTGCACAAAGATCGAGTACCTGTCCACCGACCATCCCTTCGGCACCCGCTGCACGACTGATCTCATCCACAACACACAAAAGTCTTTCCGAGGGCACATCCTTTTGCCGAAGAATCACAGAAAAAGCGAGTGTGAGCAGTGCATCCCCTGCAAGAATCGCGATGCCATCGCCATAGACCTTATGATTGGTCAGGCGACCGCGGCGATAATCATCATTGTCCATTGCCGGCAAATCATCGTGAATAAGTGAGTATGTATGAATCATCTCAAGTGCACAAGCAACGGAGAGAAACCGCTTTCCATCAGCACCAACGGCATCTGCCGCAGCCATCAAGAGAATGGGGCGCATCCTCTTTCCACCGGCCATAAGACTGTATGCCATAGATTCGCGCAGTTTTTCATCCAAGATACCTGTCTTGTCAAGTTCTGCCTGCAAAGCCTGTTCGATCAGTGTCTTTCTGCTGTCCCAATATGCTTTCATGTCGGTCCTCCGATCTGCAGCCTCGCCTCCTTAACGCCATCAGCAGTATCAGTAACGAGAAGATCCATTGTTTCCTCTGCACGTTTCAATGATTTCATACAGAAGTCAGATAGTTTGATGCCCTCCGAATACTTCGCCATTAAATCGGCCAAAGACAGTTCTCCTGCCTCGATCTCAGATACAATATGCTCCAACTGTTCCAGAGCTTCCTCAAATGTCGGCTCTTTTTTACGCGCCATAATCGGTCTCCTTTGATCCATCAGCAACCACAACAGGTACTTTTCCATCAGCAAAAGTAAGGGTTAGATGATCTCCTGTGTGCACATCCTTTGAGCGCCGCACCACACGCCCCTGTTTTTCCACAATGCTAAATCCACGGTATAAGAGCTGCACAGGATTCAAAAGCTCCAATTTCCTAATAGCGATCTCAAACCGATTCTGAACACATACACATCGTTCCTTGGCACTGCGGTGCAAATGCTCTGCCACTCTGTCAGAGCGCTGAATGTATTCTGATAAAAGAAGCTTTGGACGCATACGCCACGGCCGTTCCATGAGATGCCGTAGCGCCATTTGCTTATGTTCCATCTGTTTTCGCATAGCTGTATTCAATCGCACAGAAAGCATATGAACCAACTGGCGCATTTCCTCTGCATCTGGAACCGAAAACTCAGCAGCCTGTGATGGCGTTGCCGCCCGCCGATCACTGACAAAATCCGCTAGTGTCACATCTGTCTCATGTCCAACCGCTGAAATAACAGGAATATGAGAATCAAAAATTGCACGAACGACAACCTCTTCATTAAATGCCCAAAGATCCTCTGCAGAACCTCCGCCTCGGCCAACAATCAGTACATCCACAGGATATTTTTCATTAAAAAAGCGAATGGCTGCCGCAATTTGTTCTGCTGCTCCCACTCCCTGCACAAGAACAGGGCAAAGGATAAGCTGTCCCCATGGCCAGCGCCGCTTTGATACATGATGAATATCACGCAGAACTGCACCCGCCTTTGATGTAACAATTCCAATGCGCTGCGGAAACCGCGGGAGCGGCTTCTTAAACTGCTCGTCAAAAAGTCCCTCAGCATACAGCTTTTCTTGCAGCTGCTTAAAGGCAATCGCCAGTTCTCCTGCCCCTTCTGCCGTCATCGTATTTACGTAGAGCTGGTAGGCTCCATCGCGTTCATAAACAGATATACTGCCGCCTGCAATGATCTGCATGCCATTTTCCGGTATAAACCGAAGGCTGTGCGCATACCCTTGAAACATAACACATTTTATGCTTGCTGACGCGTCCTTCAGCGTAAAGTAGCAATGCCCTGAAGGATAGCACTTAAAATTAGAAAGTTCCCCCCGAATTAAGATCTCCGAGAGAATCCCTTCTCCATCGAACATACTCTTAATATACCGCGTTACATCACTAACACTGTGAACTGCCATGAAACACCCTTCCACATCCTCGATAAAAAAAGACCCATTGCACGATTGTTCTCGCGCAACGGATTCTTTCTTCAAGGCTGAATAGATTGCTGCATTGCGGCCAAAATACCGTTTACATAACGGCTCGAATCATCTGAGCCATATTTTTTTGCAAGCTCCACAGCCTCATTAATCGCAACTGCAGGATCAATATGTTCCTCTTGATATTGTATCTCATAGTATGCCATACGTATCAGATTGCGATCCACAGCGGCCATGCGGTGGAGCTTCCACTCCTTCGCCATGCGCTGAATCTCTGCATCAATCTGTGGAAGGAAGCGCCGTGTCCCGTCAATAAGCTGCTGCGCATAGGAGAGATCACGCTCTGCAAGTCCCTGCACCACATCCATTGCCAAGTCACTTACGGTATCTGCAGGCACTTCATCCGCACAAAACTCCATCTGGAACAGCGTTAAAAGTGCCGCTTCCCGTGCATGCCTTCGGCTCATGTGATCCTCCGAAACAAGCGATGCAACACTGACATATCGAGAAACTCTGCAAAACCTCCAACACGCTCGATCTTAGAGCCAATATACATACCAATGCCTGCGCAGAAAATAACAAACAGCATGCGCCAAAAACCAAAGAGCAATACAGAGACCCCAAAAAACACGCCCGACAGCAAACCAATCGACCGACCGCGATGATTCTGCCATAGCCCCTGCAGAAAGCGCAGAAGATCTTCTTTCATAACCATCACCTATACAACACGCCGCTTTGCTTGTGCCGAAGCATTGGAAACATTCGTTACCCGAATCGAAACGGGCACATTGTCGATGCCGAGAATCTCCATGATGTTCTGACGAATGTTCTCTTTCAGCTGCTCCGATACTGTTCCAAGGCTTGCCTGGTCTGTCAGCACAACTCTTAGCTCCACTTGCAGCGAAACAGCGCTGGCAGTATCTGATGATTTACTTCTGCCGGACACTGAGACAACTGCCGCAGCCTCCCGAATGCCCTGCACAGAGAGCGCAATGCGTTCTACAATCTCTTTGATTGCAGCAAGTTCTACCTGCACTGCTCCGCTTGGCGTATCGACGACCATGATTTCACCATGTGACCGCGCAGAATCAGAACTTCTGGTAAAGACAGCAAAGAAGAATTTCAGACTGACAAGAAACAAAACAGCGCATATCACTAAAAATTCCTGACGGGACAAGGCGTAGTGAACCTCATTGAGCCAAACACTCTCCGGGATGATATGGAGTGCCATCGCCGAGGCCCCAAGCGTCGCAACAATCATCAGCAGCGAATACGGCAACAGCAGCAATCGATTGAATATCCCCATCGTTCAACGCCTCAAACGTGTTCAATGAACACGCGATTCCTCAACTTTCGGTTCTTCCTCAGGGAAGCCGACCCCCTGCACATGCACGTTCACTTCTACAACGGAGAGTCCTGTCATCGTCTCAATCGCACGCTTGACATTCTCCTGCGTTGCAAGAGCGACCTCCGGAATACGGATGCCGTACTTTACAATGATATACAGATCGACAGCAGCTTCTTTCTCTCCAACTTCGACCTTTACACCTTTTGAAAAATTCTTGCGTCCAAGCATCTCAGCGATCCCGCCGGCAATGCCGCCACTCATCCCCGCAATGCCCTCGACCTCCGTTGTCGCAAGTCCTGCGATAATGCTGACAACCTCGTCAGCAACACGGATGGTCCCGAGCTTCGTTTCTTTCTTAACAACTTCCTTTGCATTTTCCATGTTCATATCCTCCGATCCTAATCCTAATCTACAGACAAAATATGCATCAACGCACATGAATCTTTCCAAACAGAATTCTCATGCACGTTCGATGTAGTTTCCAGTACGCGTATCAATACGGAGTACATCGCCCTCGTTGATGAAAAGAGGGACACGAACTTCGTAGCCGGTCTCAAGCGTTGCCATCTTGGTCGCCCCCGTGGCAGTGTTGCCTTTGACACTGGGCTCACATGCGGTAACTTTTAAGCTGACGGAGTTTGGAAGCTGAATGCCGATGATACGGCCCTTGAACTGTTGAAGGGAAACTTCCATATTCTCCATGAGATAGTTCAGTGCATCTCCAAGCTGGTCACGCGTAAGTTCCGACTGCTCATAGTTCTCTGTATTCATAAACGTATAGACGCCATCCGACTCATAGAGGTACTGCATCGTATGCGTCTCAAGGTGTGCTGCCGGCATCTTTTCATTAGGGTTGAATGTGCGCTCGACAACTGCACCGGTCTCCACATTCTTGATTTTGGTACGGACAAAGGCGGCACCCTTTCCTGGCTTTACATGCTGGAAATCGACAATCTGCCAGATCCCCCCATCATATTCAATGGTAAGTCCTGTGCGGAAATCGGTGCTGTTAATCATATTGCTCTGTCCTCCATACTATTAATCATCCTTCACATATTATAACGGTTTTATCGGCAGATTTCAATAAATTCTTTTGATGCCCGCGTCAGAGGTTCTCCACCATCCTGCGTGATGAGAACGGTATCTTCAATGCGAATCCCTCCCCACCCAGGAATATATACCCCCGGTTCATCTGTTATGAGCATATTTTCCCGCAAAACCTCTTTGCCAAACTTTGAAAGTCTAGGCTCTTCATGAATTTCAAGTCCTAGGCTGTGTCCAAGTCCATGCCCAAAATAGGAACCCAGCTCGCGTTCTTCAAGATAACCACGCGCTATGCGGTCAACATCAGCACCCATTACACCGGCTCGAATGGCCAAGAGCGCTTTTCTCTGTGCGGACAGAACAGCGTCATAAAGCTCTCTTTGCCGTCCATCCGCCCTGCCAACGCAGATCGTACGCGTGATGTCAGAATGATAGCCGCGGTATACGGCGCCAAAATCCATCGTCACGAGTTCACCATCTGCAATACAGTTTTCACTTGCTGTGCCATGCGGAAGACTGCCGCGCACACCGGATGCAACGATTGTCTGAAAAGCAGGGCGCTCAGACCCATGACGCCGCATGAAATTCTCCAATTCGGCGGCAATCTCCATCTCCGTCATACCGGGACGAATATACGTGATAATATGCGCAAATGCCTGGTCCGCGATCCTGCAGGCCTGTCGAACATAGGAAATCTCCGCTGCATCCTTGATCTGACGCAATGTATCGAGTGTCAAAGATATTTCAAAAGAACGCCCTGCAAGAAATCGTTCCATTTGTTTATATTGACTATAAGAAAGCGCATTCCCCTCAAACCCAATCGCCTTTGCGCCATGCTCTTGCAGCACATCTGCTGCTTTTCGCAAAAGCCCGTCATGCTGCTCTATAACGATGAAATCAGGCGCCTGCCTTGCTGCCTGCTCTGTATAACGGCGATCTGTAATGAGCAGCAAATCATGATTTGTGAGGATGAGTGCCGTAGAATCTCCTCGGAACCCACTGAGGTAATAGAGATTCTCCTCTTTTGTGACAAGAATGGCATCCAGATTGTTTTCGGTCATGAGGTTCCGTGCATTCTGAATGCGCTCTCTCATATTCATACACTTTGCCCTTTCATACGGGAGATAATGGCTTCAAGCGCCGCCATATAACTTTCTGCACCCAGTCCGCAGATCTGTCCGAGCACAACAGGCGCGATCACCGATGTATGACGAAAGGCTTCACGCTTATGGATATTTGATAGATGAACCTCTATCACGGGAACTTCTGCCGCAGAAATCGCATCGCGCAGCGCAATACTGTAATGGGTAAACGCAGCTGCATTCAGTATGATATAATCTGTCGTGCCGCGTGCCGCTTGAATTGCATCTACAAGAACCCCCTCATGATTGGACTGTAAAAAATCAATTGTAAGGTTCTCCTCCATAGCACGACGAGAGAGACGGTCATTGATATTGGCGAGTGTTGTTCTCCCGTAGATCTCCGGTTCACGCATCCCCAATAAATTCAGATTGGGACCATGCAGCACAAGTATATGAGCCATTTTTTCTCCTAATATCGAATCGAAAAATCTCGTTCCCCCGAAATCATATCACGCGGCTCGATAGAAAGCTGCTCCACATGGATGAAATAATTCCCCTCCCGTATCGCTGCAAATGCGGCCTCTACCGCAGATGATGCCCCCTGCAGTTCCATTGTTACCGTTCCGTCAGACATATTCTTTACCCATCCTGTGATGTCGTGCATCACGGCCTGCTGACGTACAAACATACGAAAGCCAACCCCCTGCACACGCCCAACAGCACAGGCGAAACAGCGCACTGTTTGTGACATAAAAAGCCCTCCTAACGCGCACAATCCCGGCGCAGAATACTGTTTGGTTCAACGGGCTGTGCCATGCGTATCCGCAGCATCTGCTGCGGATGGGGCGCTGTCATAATCGGTGTCCCCGTATCATCCCACATTTCCATCAATGTCTGACGAAATACAGGAAGATGTGGCTGGAACAGTTCAATCTCCTGTCCGCATTTCATGTGATTGCGCTGCTCCACCGTTGCTACCCCGGCTGCATCGTCATAGGCATGTACAATCCCTACAAAATCCGAACTTTGCTCATAGGTGGATGAGCCATAGATTTGATCCTTTTCCGTCGGTTTCTCTAAAAAGAAGCCCGTTGTATACGCGCGGTGCGATACCTTCTCAAGTTCTGTCAGCCATTCTTTCTGCACAGTAAAAGCCGCCTCCGACATACAGGCATCGATCGCGGCACGATATGTTTTAACAACGCTTGCAACGTAATGAACGCTCTTCATGCGCCCTTCAATCTTTAAGCTGTCCACACCGCAGTCGATCACTTCATCCAGATACGGAAGAAGACACAGATCCTTTGAGTTCATAATATAGGTACCGCGCTCATCCTCAGCAATGGGATAATACTGCCCGGGACGTGATTCTTCAACGATGGCATACTTCCATCGACAGGACTGTGCGCAGCTGCCGGCATTCGCATCACGTCCTGTAAAGTAACTGCTCAATAGACACCGCCCAGAATAGGAGATGCACATCGCCCCATGAACAAACATCTCAAGCGCCACATCTGTATGCTGACGAATCTCACGTATCTCTGCGCGGGACAGCTCCCGTGCAAGCACAACACGCTCTGCACCAAGTTCCTGCCAAGCCTTCACGGTTCTCCAGTTCGTATTGTTTGCCTGCGTACTGATATGAACAGGAAGCTCCGGTGCAACCTCGCGGCACATCATAAAGACACCCAGGTCCGCAATCAAAACAGCATCTGCACCAACTTCTGCGAGAAACCGCAAAAATGCGGGCAGTGTATTCATATCTTCGTTATGTGGAAAAATATTGACCGTGATATAGATCTTTTTCCCTAATGTATGCGCAAAATGGATTGCCTTGCGAATTTCCTCGTGGGTAAAATTTCCGCAAAATGCACGCAGCCCAAACTGCTGCCCTCCAAGATAGGCAGCATCTGCCCCATAGATGAAGGCCATCTTGAGCTTTTCCATCGTTCCCGCAGGTGCTAAAAGCTCAGGACGCCGTCTCATCGTTCTTCCTCCACGAACCCATCAGCGGACTTGCTCCACAAGAGCTAAATGATCTGCATAATTGGTCGCATAATAATTGTTTCCATTTCTGTCTGCTACAAAATATAAATAATTCGTATCTGCCGGGTAGAGCACAGCCATAATAGAAGCTGTGCCCGGATTTGCAATTGGCCCAGGGGGAAGCCCGCCGTTCTGATAGGTATTATAGGGGGAGTCAATCTCTGTATCGCGCAGGAGCAGATCTTCCTTCGGCTGATTCAGCAAATACTGAATGGTTGGGTCTGCCTGAAGCGGCATACCGATCTGCAGACGTTTCAAAAAGATCTGTGCAATGATGGGGCGATCCTCATCGTGATACGCTTCTTTCTCAACAATCGAAGCAAGGGTTACAAGATCGTAAATGGAAAGATTCATCTCTGCCGCACGCGTACGCATCTCCTTCGTCAAACGATGGTCAAAATTCTCCGCCATCATTTTAAGGATCGTATCCACACTGATGGAATCATTGATCTCGTAAGTATCCGGAAACAGGAACCCTTCGGCCGCATAACGCACCTCATCATGTTCCTCCACATAACTATATGGTCTATAGTGTTCTGCACGCGTCATAAATTCATCCGCCTGCACGATCCCCGCCTGCTCTAATCGGTCGGCAATATCACGAACACTAAACCCCTCCGGGATGGTAAAACGAATGACTGCCGTATTTCCATACACCAGTATCTCAAGAGCATCTCTTGCCGTCATCCCTGTCTCCATGGCAAAAGTTCCACTCTTAACCTTGTTCTCAAATCCATTTAGCTTTGCCATCCACCAAAACTTAAACTCACTGTCGATAATACCACGTGCATGGAGCGCCGTTCCAATATCACTCACCGTCATACCGGGACGCACTGTAAAATAGACGGGTGTCCCATGAGATACCGGCTCCGTGGTCTTCGTATCTGAAGGAATCATCAAAAAGATGATAAGGAAGATCAACGCTAGTATTGCACCAGAAAAAAGAACTCTCTTTTTTTGGGCATCCGTTCCCCTTCCCCGATATACTGCATAAAACGACGCCCGCAGTTCGCTGGTATTTAAGAGATCCAATACTCCCTGTAATGATCGCTTCAAGCGAATCCTCCCTCTCATAGGCAAAACCGCTCCTGTTGAAGAAAAAGCCGCCATCCCCCTAAGATGACAGCTGCAACAAAAGCCCCTCAGCTTTCCCCGGATGCATCGAGGCGTTCATAAGCACTGAGAACTGCCGCAAATTCTTCATCGGACGGATCCACATAAACATCCTCACCGTTTTCATCTACGAGAATCTTTGCGATAATCGCTTCGTCTTCCTCTTCGGCGCCGTCGAGTTCATCTTCTGAAGCTGCCGAAAGCGCAACAAGCACGGCAAACCGCTCATTATTGATGGGAATGATCATTTCCTCACGATAATAAGTCTCTGCACCATCCTCATTCATAATAACAACAATAACATCCTCGTCATGAACTTCTTCATGTTCTCCCATTTCAGCACCTCTTACGCATCATTTGTTATTCCTATCACATCTATTGCCGACGTGTTCAGAGCTCTGTACACCTCGCGCGATGCTCCAAAAAACCTTGCAGAATGTATACAGCCGCCATTTTGTCAATGACCTTTCTCCGCTTTTTTCTAGAAACATCCGCTTCCAGCAGAACCCGTCCGGCCGCGACTGTCGAAAGGCGTTCATCCCAATAGAACACCTGCGCAGCAGGAAACTGCTGCTGAACTTCTTCCATGAATGCACGAACCACATCACAGCGCGTGCCTTCGGTTCCATTCATATGCTTCGGCAGCCCTGCAACAAGAGCCTCCACCTCATATTCCTGCATAAGCTGTCCAAGACGCGATAAATCTGCCGATAAATCGCTTCGGCGAATGGTCTCGATGCCTTGCGCCGTAATCCCCAATGGATCGCTCACAGCAATGCCAATGGTTGCATCCCCAATATCAAGGGACATGAACCGCTTCACTGTGCATGCTCCAAATAAAACCGGATCAGCTCATCGAGCAGTTCATCACGCTCAAGGCTTCGGATCTTGCTGCGCGCATCTTTATGACTTGTAACATAGGCAGGATCCCCCGAGAGCAAGTAGCCCACCAGCTGATTGATCGGATTATAGCCTTTCTCCCGCATAGCAGAGCTGACTTCCCGTATCACGACATCCGCTTTGGGCTGATCTTCCTCATAGGAAAACATCACCGTTTTCTGTTCATCCATTATGATACACCTCTTTGCGGCGTTGACAGAATCTGTACCATATCAGTACATCCTCCCAACCACGCCCCAGCATCATACACGCACCCGTGCACAAAATCACAGTCAAATATTACCATACAACGCCACAAAAGACAATCCACATAGCCCCCCATCCTACCGCTCAGATTCATTGCCATTCAAAAGTTGTGATCCGCCAAGCGTGCGCGTCACACGGTATACATCTTTAAGCTGACGTACACGTGTCATAATCTGGGTAATCTGATCAATATTGCTGACATCTAATCCAAGCAATACTGTGGATGTCTTATTCCTGCGGTTGGGTGTCGCATTGATGGTATGGATATTGACCTTCATTTCAGAAGGAACCGCCAGAATCTCAGTCAGCATACCGTTGCGGTCATTGCAGATAATCTCAATTTCAACAGTATAATTTTTATCAAGCCCAATGTCCCAGCTAACCTCTATCATACGTGTCAGCACGGTATCATTGAGTACATTAGGACAGTCCGAGCGATGCACAGAAACGCCGCGCCCACGTGTGATATAACCGGTAATCGGATCACCTGGGATGGGGTTGCAGCAGCGTGCAAGGCGTACCAAATACCCTCCTTCTCCCTCAACAAGAACGCCATGACTTTCCTTTTTCCTCTTTCCCCTGCGGGGCGTCTTAAGCTCCGAGAGCATCTGAGAAACTTCCGGCGGGGTATTCTCCTTGATGGTCTGACGGTAGAGTTCGATCAGCTTTGTCATGATCCCACGCAGCGTAACACCACCATATCCAAGGGATGCAAGGAGATCATCTTCGCTTTGTACATTGAGCTTTTCAGCTACTTTTCCAAGACGGCCATCTGCAAAAAGCTCCTTTGGTGCATAGCCAAGGCGTTTGGCTTCATCACGAATGAGATTTTGCCCACGCTCAATATTCGCTTCACGGTTCTCTTTCTTAAACCACGCACGTATCTTGCCGCGTGTTGCTGATGAAGCCACCGTATTGAGCCAATCCGGACTGGGCCCGCTGCTGGCCTTATTGGTGACAATAGACACAATGTCGCCGTTCTTGAGTTTGTACTCAAGCGGAACGATCTTCCCGTTGACTTTTGCTCCAACACAATGATGTCCGATCTCTGTGTGAATGTGGTAGGCAAAGTCGATGGGATTTGAGCCTTTGGGAAGATCTATCACATCTCCGCGCGGGGTAAAGACAAAGACTTCATCGGAAAATACATCCAGCTTAAGTGCTTCAAAAAATTCTTTGGGATCGTCAAATTCTTGCTGCAGGCTGACCATTTGCCTGATCCATGACATCTTCTGGTCGTTGATGCCATCTGCCCCTATACTCTTTCCGGCTTCTTTATATTTCCAATGTGCAGCAACACCAAACTCTGAAACGCGGTGCATAGCGAATGTTCGTATCTGTATTTCAAGAGGATAGACACATGCCATCACGGTCGTATGGAGAGATTGATACCCATTGGATTTTGGCATCGCAATATAATCCTTAAAACGACCGGGGATTGGCTTCCACATCGCATGAATAACACCAAGCACACCATAACAGTCCTTAATCGAAGAAACGAGCACACGCACAGCAGAAAGGTCATAGATCTCATTGACGCTCTTATTATCGCGCTTCATCTTCCGATAAATGCTGTAAAAATGCTTTGCACGCCCCTTTATTTCTGCCTCAATCCCGGCAGCTTCAAGCTTTTCCTTAATCTGCTGTATTGAATCCAGAATAAATTCTTGGCGCTCCTTGCGCTTATGTTTGACCTCCTCCACAAGGCTGTAATATACGGATGGTTCGAGAAAACGCAGGCACAGATCCTCCAGTTCAATCTTGATGCTGGAGATGCCAAGCCGGTTTGCAAGCGGCGCATATACCTCGATGGTTTCTTTTGCGATGCGCTGCCTCTTGTCTTCACGCATATATTTGAGCGTCCGCATATTATGCAGCCGGTCGGCAAGCTTAATCATGATAACTCGAATATCCTTCGCCATCGCAAGAAACATCTTGCGATAGTTTTCAAGCTTTACATCTTCCTTGGACATATATTCAATGCGTCCAAGCTTTGTCACACCATCAATGAGTGCTACAACGGTTTTCCCAAACTTCTCATCCATCTCCTCAAGTGTAGCAGGGGTATCCTCCACGACATCATGAAGCAGCGCTGCACATATCGTTTCGTCATCCATATGAAGTGTCGTTAGAATATAGGCTACATGCAGCGGATGGATGATATAGGCCTCACCGGAAATACGCACCTGCCCTCGATGAGCATTTTCGGCAAAATAATAGGCTTTCTTGATCTTTTCAATATCGGCATCTGCTTGATATTGGCGCACCCTGTCCAGAATCATCTCAAGGGTAACGCCCACCTGCATATCATTCGACATAACCCACGACCTCCTTTATGTCTTGATGCCATCGATAGGTCGGCGCATCTAAAAGTTTTGCTTTTCCGGACATGGTGCGCATCTGCCACCCTGTATGATGCGGCAGCCTCATCAAAATACCAAGTTCTTGAAAAATTTGAACTGCACACGTCACTGTATAAAGCGATATATGTTCCACCGCATGCGCATATTTGCGTGTAAGTATTGGAGGGGTATAGGGAATGCAGCCTTTATGGTTCTGTACGCCATGGAGATAACGGTACAGCGACTTTAAGATCTCTCGCGTCGGAAATATGAGTTCGCCTTCCGCAGGACGCAGGGATTCTACCATACACTGCACGGAACGCACGCCATTCCATTCATTGATGCTCGGCGTATATGCAAGATCCATATACTCCTCCGTCACCACCTCAGAAAGCATGCCGTAGTTCCAATATAACCCTTTGACGCTGTGCCCTGCTGCACCCAGTTCCATGCGGAGATGTTTCCCCTCTGACCCAATGGCGAAAGCTGCGCGGGGACGAATATTTTTCCATCCAAAGACAGGTCTTGGATTTCCCATGCCATAAGGTTCCATAAGAGATACCTGTTCCACCATATCAACCGTCCAGTCCATCGGAGAAATAAGTGTCTCAATGCGAACTTTGGGCACAAAATCCATCCTGGAAAGATGCTGCCGCACATACTGCGAAAATGCTTTGCTAAATGGCTCCAACTGATCCGGACGAAGCGAAAGCCCCGCTGCCATCTCATGCCCGCCAAACTGGATCAGATACGCATGGCACGCAGAAAGTGCTTCATACATATGCAGCCCTGCAATACTGCGGCACGATCCTTTATACAGATCCCCGTGCAGCGTAAATACAATGCTGGGGCGGTAGTATTGGTCAACGAGACGCGATGCTACAATGCCAATGACACCTGCATTCCAATCATCACCTGCCACAATAATGGCAGGTGTATATGGCGTAACATCACCAATTTTATCCCGTGCCTCGTCAAGAATCTTCTGCTCAAGTTCCTGCCGCTCTGTATTGAGCGCATTCATCTCTGATGCAAGATGCACAGCCCGCATCATATCCTTCTCCATGAGAAGTTCTACACCGCGCAGCGCAGTGTCCATACGTCCGGCAGCATTGAGCCGCGGGGCAAGCTGAAAAGATACCTGCCCTGTATGAATCGCTTTCCCATCCAGTCCGGCAATCGAAATCAATGCCTGAATGCCGGTACAGGCGTGCTCTGACATATGCTGCAGTCCCAATTTGGCAATCTTTCGATTCTCTCCGGTAAGAGGCACGAGATCAGAGATGGTGCCGAGGGCAACAAGATCTAAATCATCCGGATGGTCCATCTTTCCATGCTTTTGCCAAAGTGCCTGACAAAGCTTAAAGGCAACCCCGACACCGGCAAGGTTCTTATCGGGATAGGAACAATCTGCACGATGTGGATCAAGAACGGCAAGCGCAGGCGGCAGCATATCCCCCGGTAAATGATGATCCGTGATAATAATATCCATTGCTCCTTGCATTTCCTGAACAGGAACGAGGGAGGATATACCACAATCTACAGTAATAAGGAGCGCACACCCATCTGCATGGATTGCCTGCATGGCCGGCAGATTCAGTCCATACCCTTCCGTAAATCTATTTGGAATATAGTAGGAAACATCTCCGCCCAATGCTCGAAGATTTTTAGTCAAAAGTGCCGTCGATGTCATTCCGTCAACATCATAATCTCCATAGACTACAATTTTTTCGCCATGTTTGACAGCATATTGAATGCGGGCAGCAGCAGCCTCCATCCCCTCCATTCGAAACGGATCATAAAACGCGCTCTCCTCCGGGTGCAAAAACTCCTGTGCCTCCAAATGCGTGCGAATACCACGATGCCAAAGAATCTGTCCAATGAGCGAAGCGACGCCTATTTCCCGTGCAAACGCATCTGCTTCCGGTGTGTTTTCATGAAGCACCCATTGTTTCAGCATGGACAGGCCCCTCTCCGACAATAGCAAAAAAGCCCGCCTAAGCAGGCTTCTTTTTTATTTATCCCTCTGCTGTTTTTTGTACCGTGAAAGAACGCTCCATTCGGTTGCGCAGTTCGATCCAAAGCTGACTTGCGATGAAGATCGAAGAATAACACCCACTTGCAAAGCCTACGAGCAGGGCAAATGCAAAATCCTTCGTCGTTTCACCGCCGAACCAGTAGAGCGCGAATGTGGTAAAGAGCACTGTAAACACTGTGTAAAGAGAACGTGTCAATGTCTGATAAATCGAGCGATTGACAAGCTCATTCACATCACCACCGCGGCGAAAATGGAGTTTTAGATTTTCACGAATCCGATCGAAAATAACGATTGTATCATTGATAGAATAACCGACAATCGTCAAAAGCGCTGCGATAAAAGATGAGTCAATCTGTCGCTGTGTCAAAGAAAATACAGCCAGCACAATGATAATATCATGAACCAGCGCCAAAACCGCCGATACGCCGAAACGCCATTCAAAACGGTAGGCAACATAGAGAATGATCAACCCCCATGAAACAACAAGAGCTAAGACTGCATTGGTGATGAGCTCGCCGCCAATGGTTGCACCCACCTTCTCCTCTCGAAGGACGGTATATGCCCCCACATCCTGTACGAGGGATGCCATAACCTCTTTGCGCTGATGTTCTTCAAGATCCACTGTACGGATCATGACATTCTCCGAAGATTCAACACCGGATTCCGCACCGGAGAGCTGAATCGTACTGCCATCCAAATCGTATTTTGCAAGGCTCGTGCGAATCTCAGCAAGTGTTACGGGATGCTCAAAACGCAGATCCATAATGGTCCCGCCGGTAAAATCAATGCCGAAATTGAATCCGCGCACTCCGATACAGAAGATCCCCGGGATGATAAGCAGAAGCGATATGAGGAACCATATCTTCCGATGACCGGCAATATCGAACTTAGGCATCCTTTTGTTCTCCCTTCTTCACCCCAAGCATAAAGCCGCTGGCACCATACAGCCATGGGCGCTCGGAAAGTTTGGCGTTAATCATCAGCTTGAGCAGATATTGTGTCAGTGTAATTGCCGTAAACATGGATAAAATCGTACCAATACCGAGCGTAATAGCAAAGCCACGAATCGTTCCCGTTCCAAGAAAGAACAGGACGCCCGCTGCAATGAGTGTCGTGACATTAGAATCAAAAATCGTTGTAAACGCACGCTTAAATCCGGCATCCATCGCTAGACGAAGGGATTTATGATGGATACGGTACTCCTCCTTGAAATGCTCAAATATAAGAACATTTGCATCCACAGCCATACCAATGGACAAGATGATGCCTGCCACGCCCGGTAGGGTCAATGTGGCATCCATCAAGTAAAGGATCCCAAGAAGCAGAATCGTATATGCCATGAGGGCAACATCCGCAATAAAACCTGACAGGTGATAGAACAGAATCATGAAAACAACAACGGCGCCAAGACCGACAGCAAATGCGAAGGCGGACTTATCTTTGGAATCCTGCCCAAGGGTAGGGCCCACGGTACGCGTTTCAATAATCTCGACTTTAACGGGCAATGCGCCGCTGCGAAGGACCACGGCTAGATTTTGTGCTTCTTCCAGTGTTTTTTGTCCTGTGATCTCTGCCCGTCCGCCCAAAATCGGCTCACGAACATTTGGCGCAGTCAGAACCTCCCCATCCAGCAGAATCGCAATGGTACGGCCGACATTGCGCATCGTCAAATCGGCAAATTTCTGTGTCCCCTCATCGGAAAATTCTAAGTTCACCACATTCTGACCTGTCTGTGGATTCGTCGAAGCCTGTGCATCTTTTAGATCAGTTCCTGTCAAAACCGTATTGCCTTCCTCGTCGCGGAATTCAAGCATCGCCGTCTTTCCGATTGTCTGAATCGCAGCGTCCGGATCCTTAATTCCGGGAAGCTCAATAATAACGCGCCGCTCTCCCTCACGCTGAATAATCGGCTCTGTAAGCCCAAGCGAATTGACGCGCTTTTCCATAATCGCTACAACACGGTTCATGGCATCGTCATTGACTGCTGCCTGCTCCGTATCAACGGCCTCAAGGACAACATGTGTCCCCCCTTGCAGATCAAGTCCCTGCCGAATGGAACTCGCAAGCGGCTGTACGAACATAAAAAACGCACCAATAATGACGGCAATACAGATCACCAGCTTGAACAGGCTATCTTTTCTCAACAGTCCTCACACCTCTTCTTCATGGATCTTGAACCTGCACCGCAGCAGTAAATCATACGACGCTCTGTCAAAATCGCATCAACATACGCATCGTGCGGTGCCGCAGGAACATCCGGAACAACTTGCCAATCATATGCCAGCACAAGCCGAAAAGCCTGCACGGTCTTTGCCAAAAAACGATCATAATAGCCGCCGCCCAGCCCCAAGCGTCTTCCGTCTGCTGAAAAGGCTGCTCCGGGAACGATAATCACATCAATCTGTTGCGGTGAAACAATATCTTCACGCATGGGGTCCGGCATCATAATGCCAAAAGGCCCCTCAACGAGATGCTCCAGAGACGTAAGCGAGAGCGCTTCCATCTGCCCTTTCTGAATAATATGCGGCAGTGCGATGCTCTTTCCCCGCTGCAAGAGTATCTCCATCATCGGAAAAAGATCGATCTCCTCTGCTGTTGAGGCGTAAAGCATAACAACAGAAGCGGCATCGAGCGCGGATAGATACAGCACCTTCTCCCGCATGATGGTCCCCGCTCGTATGCGTTCTTCGGCAGGAAACGACTTGCGCCTATCGAGCATATCCCTCCGCAGCAGTTTTTTTTGCTCCCGCAGTATCGCAGCATCCTGTTTGATCTGCAGCAACAGTCTTACTCCTGCTCTGCCGTCTGAACCCCGCTGACTGCCGTACGCTCAAAAACAACACGAACATTCTCAGCAATCGCCAGCGTTACCGTCTTATCGTCAATGGCTGTAATCTCACCGTGCATACCGCCAAGCGTAATGATACGGTCGCCAATCTTGAGTTTCCCCAACATCTCCTCGCGCTTCTTCTGTGCCTGTTTTTGCGGACGATAGAGGAGGAAATAAAAAAACACCACCAAAATGATAATGGGGCCCCAAGAACTCAGCTGTGCCATCATTTCTGCATCCATAAAGACAAAACTCCTTTGTTCAACTCTTATGATAATGATTCATAAAATCCCGGTAAAAAGATGAAAATGTTCCTGCGAGGATCGCCGCCCTCATCTGCTGCATGAAATACTGTAAAAAATACAGATTATGCAGTGTCAAAAGACGCAGACCAAAGATCTCCTGTGCACGGATTAAATGCCGAATATACGCTCTCGTATAACCATTTCGGCATGTATAACATCCGCAGCCATCCTCCAAAACTCCATGATCGTGTGTATAAACTGCATTCTTCATCACGAGACGCCCCGTCCATGTCATAGCCATGCCATTGCGCGCCACGCGTGTTGGAAATACACAATCGAACATATCTATGCCGTACCGAACCCCCGTCAAAAGATAATCCGGTGTGCCAACGCCCATAAGATACCGCGGTTTTTCCCGCGGCAAAAGCGCCACTGTATAAGAGAGCATCTCCTCCATCATCTCATGCGGCTCCCCGACACTAAGCCCGCCCACCGCATACCCCGGCAGATCCATCTCTGTCAGAGCCGCTGCATGCCAGGCGCGCAGATCGCGATACATCCCCCCCTGTACGATGCCAAACAGCCCTTGCCCCTCAGCGCCCTGCATCGCCTGCTGGCAGCGCAGTGCCCAACGCTGTGTGCGCTCTGTAGATGCCTTGGCATACGTATGATCTGCGGGATAGGGAATGCACTCATCAAAAGCCATGACAATATCAGATCCAAGACATTTCTGAACTTCCATTGAAATCTCTGGGGACAAAAATTTTTTTGAACCATCAATATGGGAACGAAATGCAGCTCCTTCCTCCGTGATTTTTCGTAAATCCGTGAGGCTGAATACTTGAAACCCGCCGCTGTCCGTTAAAATCGCACCATCCCAGTGCATAAAGCGATGCAGCCCGCCAGCCTCTTTTATCAGCTCCATGCCGGGACGAAGATAGAGATGATAGGTATTGCTCAGGATAATACCTGCACCGAGCACATGCAGTTCGTCAGGAGAAACGCCTTTCACCGAGGCCTGCGTCCCCACGGGCATAAAAATCGGTGTTGGAAAACTCCCATGAGGGGTATGCAGAAGCCCTGCACGCGCTCCGGTCATCTCATCCTGACGAATCAACTCATAGGTAACAGCCGCCAATAAAACACCACTCCGTATCATATCATAAAAGCGAAAGATTTTCAAAATGCAAAGACTCATCCACGCCGTCGCAGTTCCTCCCGCAGCGTACGCGTCATAACCTCCACATCAGGCCGCACACCTGTCCATAGATAAAATGCCTCCGCTCCCTGTGCGATGAGCATGTCCTCGCCATTGACAACAGAAAGTCCATGCTGCTCTGCTTCACGCAGAAACCGCGTCTTCATCGGCGTATAAATCAAATCATATGCAACAGCCTTGGGATTCACCACAGACCAGTCAATCGGCGGCATCTCTTGTATATGGGGCGCCATTCCCATAGGTGTGGTCTGAATGATAAGATCCGCTGCATGCAGTCGCTCAGAAAACACGGCATCTGAAAAATGAAATGCCTGTACATCGCCATCTGCAGCAAAATCTTCACATAGGAGCATCCCTTTCATAGGATTTCGAACCCCGATGCTGACTTTTTTCGCTCCCTGTTTCAGCACCCCCCAGAGCGCCGCGCGTGCAGCGCCCCCGGCGCCAAGCAGGACAACTTGTTTTCCATTAAGCACGATACTACGCTTTATCAGTGCTGCCAAAAAACCGCATACATCTGTATTATACCCCACAAGTGTACCGTCCGGTTCAACCACCACCGTATTAACGGCGCGAATACGACGGGCATCCTCATCCAGTACATCCATGAGGTCAAGGATTGCCGTCTTAAACGGAATCGTCACATTGAACCCGCAGATCCCGGCATCACACAATCCTCTCACCGCCGAATGAAGTGCCTGCGGACGTACGGGAAGCGCAATGTACACATAGTCTAAACCGGCTGCCCGAAGCGCCGCATTTTGCATCAGCGGTGAAAGGCTATGTGCAATGGGCGCACCAATGACACAGAGCACTTTTGTTCTTCCCGAGACCATATTTCCCTCACTCCATCAGCTGTTTTTTTCGCGCACCTCATCGAGAAGCCCCATTTTCAGCTCATAGTAGCCCGGTGTCATATCCAGATAATGACAGTGCGGATTCTCAAAGCGCTGTTCCTCCTGCCAAATTTCATGCTGTAACTGTTGCCGGACATACGAGCGAATATCAGAAAGCGGCGGCAGTGTCTCTGCGCGGCGCCCATTCTTTATATAGAGACGCCGTAATTGAACGGCCCTGAATCCATCGAAAAACCGACTTTTCCATGGTTTTCGCGGATCCACATAGCGGAAAGGCTGCGATATGTCAATTGGCTCACCATGAACAGCAAGCATATCGGCAACCGCCTTTCCATACGAATCATAAATGCGGTAAACATCCTTCAGCCCCGGATTTGTCAGCTTTTCTACGTTTTCTGACATCTTGATGCGCGGCAGGAACTTCCCATTCCGCTCGACAGCGACAAGCTTATACACCGCACCAAACACGGGGTCGGATTTGGCTGTAATCAAACGCTCGCCAACCCCAAAGCTGTCAACGCATGCCTCTTGCAGCAACAGCGACGATATTGTAAATTCATCCAGACTGTTCGACAGGATGATTTTACAATCTGTCAGGCCTTCTTCATCCAGTGTTTTTCGGATGCGCTTCGACAAATACGCAAGATCCCCCGAATCAATGCGAATCCCGGCAAGTCTATGCCCTTTGGGCTCTAAGATTTCATGCGCTGTCCGAATGGCATTGGGAACACCTGAATGAAGCACATCATAGGTATCAACAAGAAGAACCGTAGCCTTGGGGTAAATCTCCGCATAGCTTTTGAATGCTTCGAATTCATCTTCAAAGAACATCACCCAACTATGCGCCATGGTCCCCGATACCGGAATTCCGAACTGCTGTCCTGCGGACACCGTCGCCGTCATATCGACCCCGCCAATATAGGCTGCACGCGCACCATATGTGGCGGCATCCATGTTATGTGCACGCCGCGCACCAAAATCTGATACAGTACGCCCTTCAGCGGCGCGCACAATACGGGAAGCCTTCGTTGCAATGAGCGACTGATGGTTGATTTGCGAAAGAACCGCCGTTTCTAAAAGCTGCGCGTCAATCGCAGGTGCAATAATGGTCATGAGCGGCTCATCCGGATAGATGATCGTCCCTTCGGGCATCGCATAAATATCACCACGAAAACGGAAATTCCGCAAAAAATGCAGGAACTCCTCGGAAAACAGCTTTTGCTGCCTAAAAAAATCAATATCTTCATCCGAAAAAGAAAGGTTCTCTACAAATTCAATCACGTGCTCCAAGCCCGCAAAAATAGCGTAGCCGCCTTTATCCGGAACAGAGCGAAAGAACACATCAAAAGCGACGCGGACATCACCGCTGCGTTGACAAAAATATCCATAGGACATTGTCATCTCGTAAAAATCCATCATCATGGATAAATTCCGCTTGTCAAACTGCGTCATAGTCTTCCCCTCCCTGATTCAGTACAAAACAGTGCCCACAACAATACCCGCTCATTATATCATTTCTCCGGCATATGCGCAAAAATTCTTACATACTACCTTTCTGTGCACGCAGGAACGCACGATCGGATTCTGAAAGCCCTGCATGTTCTAATAGCTCCGGACGGCTGCGCAAAGTTGCAAGGAGCGACTGCTCACGTCGCCAGCGTGCAATCTCCGCATGATTCCCGGAAAGCAGCACCTCCGGTACAGCCTTCCCCTCGAATATGCGCGGCCTCGTATACTGGGGATAGCCCAGAATCCCATCAAAAAAGGAATCGGTTGGAGCAGATGCAGCATCTCCAAGAACACCGCTGAGCATGCGGGCAGTCGCATCCACAACAAGCATCGCAGGAATCTCTCCGCCGGTCAGTACAAAATCCCCCACAGAGAGCAGCAGATCGGCCAGATCATAAACGCGTGCATCAAAACCTTCATAATGCCCGCAAATGAGAATGAGCTGCTCATAGGACGCAAGATCTTTAGCCTTTTCCTGTGTAAATACTGTACCTACGGGATCAAACAGAATGATACATCGTTTTTGTGCAGAAATATCCGTCTGCGTCAGAATGTCGCGCACTGCGGCATAAAGAGGCTCCGGTTTCAGTACCATCCCGGCACCGCCGCCAAACGGAGCATCATCCACATGGTGATGCTTATCCGTCGAATAATCACGAAAATTCGTAACGTGAACATCCAATATACCGCGCTCAATGGCCCGCCCAATAATGCTGCTTCCGAACACTCCTGTAAACATCTCCGGAAACAGCGTCACAAGATCAACTCTCATATATCCTCCTGCCTATATAAATCATCCATATTTTGCAGGATTTTTCTATTTTTTTCAAGTATATTTCAGAGACCGTTGACAATTCATCTCATCTTACGTTATGATGCTAATTGTGAGACTTAACCCAATCACTCAAATTTTCAGTTACCTTAAGGAGACCATGAACCCAATGCGAACCACAACAAAGCTTTTCTCTCTGCTGCTGCTTGTATGCACCATTGCCCTCGTCGGCTGTGGCGGAGCAAATACAGCACAGGAGAAAAAATCCACCACCCCCGCCCCCTTCTACATCGTCACCTCATTCTACCCCATGTATGTTGCGACAATCAACATTACAGACGGCGTTGACGGTGTGGAAGTTCACAATATGACAAAGCCGCAGACGGGATGCCTGCACGACTATCAGCTGATGACTGAGGATATGAAAACTCTTGAGAAGGCCGACGCTTTTGTTATCAATGGTGCAGGTATGGAAGATTTCCTCGACAAAGTAACATCACAGCAAAAGAAGCTGAAACTCATAGACGCTTCACGCGGCATCGAGCTCATCCATGATGAGGAAGAAGGGGACAATCCACATGTCTGGCTCAGCGTCACAGATGAGATTCAGCAGGTGCGCAATATTGCCGATCAGCTTAAGGAAGCTGATCCCGCACATGCAGATGACTATGAAAAGAATGCTGTTTCCTACATTGAAAAACTCACTGCCCTCAAAACAGAGATGCATGCAGCACTCGATGGTGTGCCACATAAGGACATTGTCACATTCCATGAAGCATTCCCTTATTTTGCAAAAGAGTTTCATCTAAACATCATCGGTGTCGTAGAGCGTGAACCCGGCACAGAGCCAACGCCAACAGAGCTGCAGGAAACCATCGAACAGGTCAATGCACTCTCCTCCAAGGTGCTCTTTACAGAGCCGCAGTACTCCCCTGCCGCTGCCGAGACGATCGCACGCGAGACAGGCGCAAAGATCTACACCCTCGACCCTGTGGTAACGGGTGAAGCGACCCCCGCAGCAAAGAACGCATATCTCGATACCATGCGCAAAAACATGGCAACACTGAAGGAAGCACTTCAGTAATCCCACATAAGTCAGTACAGCAAAAAAACACCGACGAAATCTCGTCGGTGTTTTTGTTTCAACATACGTCCCGCCCAGCTACGCGGGAATCTCCATATCAGGAACCTCAATGCGTGGTGCCTTACCCTTCGGGAGAAGGGTAAACACAGATTTTAGGAGTTTCTGTGTATAAGGATGCTTTGCGTGTGCGAGATCCTTTCCATCCAGCTCCTCCACAACCTTTCCAAAATACATGACGACGACGCGTGTGCAAAGGCGCGACACGAGCGCGAGGTCATGGCAGATAAAGAGGATTGTGAGATTTCGCTCGCGCTGAATACGCACAAGCAACTCGACAATCGTCTCCTGCACAGATACATCAAGTGCGCTCGTCGCCTCGTCACAGACCAGAATCTTCGGCTCAAGCGCAAGTGCGCGCGCAATTCCGACACGCTGCCGCTGACCGCCGCTCATATTCGCAGGATAGCGCTCGGCAAATTCCTCCGGGAGATCAACCAGCCGTAGGAGTTCTGCCGCTTTATCATAGGCAGACCCCGTAAGCAGTCCAAAATTCCGCAGCGGTTCACAGATAATATCTTTGATCTTCATCTTTGGATTGAAGGACGTTGTCGGATCTTGAAATACCATTTGGATATTACGCCGCATATTGCGTGCCGCTTCCCCATGAAGACCGGTGATCTCTTTCTCTTGAAAGAAAATCTGTCCCTCCGAAGGTTTATGCAGCTGCATGAGTGTACGAACAAGCGTACTCTTTCCACAGCCACTCTCACCAACAATGCCAAGGATCTCGCCGCGATATACGGGAAATGTAACATCGTCGCATGCAGTGAGTACCTTTCCGCCTTCCAAAGGAAAGCGCTTCGTGATATGATCAATGCGCAGAATAATCTCACGCTCCGATGCTGTCATAACGCTCCCCTCCAATCTGCGGCACTGCACGCAGGAGTTTCTTGGTGTACTCCTCCTGTGCGTGCTCAATCACCTCTTCGGCTGTGCCATGCTCGACGACATTGCCGCTTTGCATAACCATGATCTGATCGGACATATAGGCAGCAACCCCGAGGTTGTGTGTCACAAGGACAATGGATGTGCCATCCTTCTGGCAAATGTCCATCAGCTCGTTGACGACCTGCGCCTGCGTTGTCACATCCAGTGCAGAAGTCGGCTCATCGGCAAGCAACAGCGCCGGCTTAAAGAACATCGCCATCGCGACACCCACACGCTGACGCATACCGCCGGAGAGCTCGAACGGGAAACTCCGCATCACGTTCGCGGGATTGGAGAGGTGCATACGCGCAAGCATATCCTGTGCCTGCGCTGCTGCCTCCTTCTCCCCCATCGTATCATGGGTTTGAATGTACTCGACAAACTGTTCGCCAATGGTACGAATGGGATCCATCATACTGCCGCTGTCCTGGAAGATCATCGCAGCAGTCTTCCCGCTGACATGACACCAGTCCTCTGCGCTGCACTTCGTCATATCTTTTCCGTCATAGAGGATCTCACCGGCCGTCACCCTGCCGACATGCGGCAGACAGCCGAGCATCGCCCGAATGACGGTGGTCTTTCCGCTGCCGCTTTCGCCGACAATGGTCAGCACTTCCCCATCCTTGAGGGTGAAGTCCACACCGTGCACCATCTCCGTGCCTTCGTATGCGATTTTGAGCCCTCGCACCTCAATCAACATTCGGGCTTCTCCTCCTTATTAGTTCGCAGGCTTAATTGTGCTTGTGACCCAGTAGTAATCTGCCGGATGCATGATTGCGCCAGTGATCCTCGTCGAGCTGATGATGTTCGTCTCGGGGTATCCGAGGAACAGCGCAGCGGCATCGTTCAGCAGGATTTGCTGCATGTCAATCATAATCTGACGGCGCTTCTTTGGATCGAACTCAACTGCGAGTGCTGCGCACTTCGCATCGTACTCCGGATTGCTGTAACCGGAGCCGTTCTGCGGGTTATCCCCATTGACATTCGTGCGCCAGTACCAGTTGAGGTAGATCTCGGGGTCGCCCGTATTTGCTGTCGTGATGTTGGAAATCAAGAGGTCGTATTCACCGTTGATCCCTATCTTATCAATCAGGTTGTAATCCACCGGCTTGATCTTGACATCAATGCCGACTTTCTTTCCGTCTGCCTGCACCGCCTCTGCATAGATCGGCAGCTCTGCGCGGCTGTTATAGATGACGAAATCAACGGAAAGCGGCTTACCGTCCTTGTCGCGGATGCCATCGCCGTCCGTGTCCTTCCAGCCCGCCTCATCGAGGAGCTGCTTTGCACGATCGACATTATAGGCATTTGGATCCGTGAGCTGATCAAAACCATAGTCGAGGGAGGGCGGAACCGGCGCCTTGCCCGGAATGAATGTCCCCTTTAGGATGACCTCGTTGTATGCCTTGCGGTCGGTCATCGAAATGAACGCCGCGCGTACCTTCGGGTCACCGAGCACGCCCTTGGTATTGATGCGTGCAAGAACCGTTCGCAGTGACGCAATGCGGTCGATATGATACTTCGCATTGTCATTAAAGAGTCCGATGTCACCCGCAGCGATGTTGACCGCCATATCGACCTCACCCGATTGGAGCGCCATTGCGCGCGTGTTCGGGTCGTCGATGGACGGAATCTGAACCGTCTCATACGGAACTTCGCCGCCCCAATAGTTCGGGTTCTTCTTCATGACAGCTTTTTCCTTCACGAAGGATTCGCACACATAGGGTCCCGTGCAAATGGGGCCCTGCTTTGCAAAGTCACGCTCGCCCTCACTGGACACATCCACAATGAGGAAGAGCGGATCAGCGAGGAAACCCGGCATACTCGGTGCCGGCTTTTCCGTCTTGATGATGAGGTTCTGCCCATCCGCCTTCATCTCCGTATACTTGAAGAAGGTCTCCGCGCGGTTGTTCTTCTTGAACGAGCGCTCAAGCGATGCCTTGACCGCCTCTGCCGTCAGCGGCTTGCCATTCGAGAACTTGACATTGTCACGGATCTTGAACGTCCATGTCAGCTTGTCATCGGCGATCTGCCAGCTCTCAGCCAGCCATGGGGTTGCGTTCATCTTCTCATCGAACTTGACAAGCGTCTCGCCCATGCCGTAGCGCATGACGACCCAGCCGAAATAGTTCTCCGTCGGCTCAAGTGTATCTGCAAAGTTCGTTACACCGACCTTCAGCGTCGTCTTGTCGCCTGTGGACTGACCGCCGCCGCAGCCCGTAAAGAGCGCCGCTGCCATACAGCCTGTCAAGAGGGCTGCAAGCCATCTTTTTTTCTTTCCCATTTGTTTCCTCCTTAATTTGCCTTGCGCGGGTCTAGGATGTCCCGCAAACTATCTCCCCAGAGATTAAAGACAGCGACCACAGATGCAATCGCAAGTCCCGGGAAAATCATCAGCCACGGCGCCGTCTGAATCAGCTGACGGCCCTCATTCAGCATGAGCCCCCACTCCGGCGTCGGCGGCTGTGCACCAAAACCGAGGAAGGAGAGCCCTGCCAGCTCCATCATCAGTGCGCCAATATCAAGCGCAGCTGTAACGATGATGATTGGTATAATATTGGGCAGGATATGCCGCCGAATCATCGCAAGCGGGCGTGTGCCGTTGGTAATCGCAGCGGACAGGAAGTCCTGTTGTTTGACTTTCAGCGTCAGACTGCGCGCCAGACGTGCATATTTCGTCCAACCGACGATGACGACAGCCAGAACCGCGTTGACCGCACTGCCGCCGAGCACACCGGCAATTGCAATCGCAAGCACAATGCCTGGGAATGCAAGGAACACATCTGTCAGGCGCATGATGATATTGTCCACCTTGCCGCCGACATAGGCAGAGATCACACCGATCATTGTGCCAAGGCCTGACGAGATGGTGACAACGATCAGCGCCATTGTAATCGAAATGCGTGCACCATAGAGAATGCGTGTAAAGATGTCACGCCCGAGCTTATCCGTGCCGAAGTAGTGCTCAGCAGATGGCGGCAGCAGCGAGTTTTGTATTGCCGATTCATACGGATCGTATGGCGAAATGATCGGTGCGCAGATGGCCACGAGGACAATTAAGAGAATTGTCCCCGTATAGAGACGAAACAGCAGTTGATCCCGCGTCATGCCTTCGCCCCCTTCCGCAGTCTCGGGTCGAGATAGGTATAGGATATGTCAACAATGAGGTTGACAAACATATAGAGTGTTGCAATCCAGAGCACGAAGCCCTGCAGCAGCGGGTAGTCGCGCATCTCGATGGCGCGCACTGCGACACGCCCGATGCCCGGCCATGAAAATACGATCTCAATGACGGCAACACCGCCGAGCAGCCACCCGATGGAAAGGCCAAGCAGTGTAATGAGCGGCAAAAAGGCATTCGGCAGAACGTGCCGCAGCAGAATACGCGGCATTGCCATGCCGCGCGCCTTAAGACCCGTGACATAATCCTGACCAAGCTCCTCAAGCACCGCCGTACGTACCTGCCGCGTATACTTCGACGAGAGCAGAATGGCCAGTGTAAACGCAGGAAGAACCATGCGGTCAAGGCTCACCTCCCCACCCGCGATGGGGAACAGCCCGAGCTTCAGCCCGAATACATAGAGGAGAATCAGTCCGACCCAAAAACTTGGCATGGACACCCCTAAGAACGTAAATACGCGAATGATCTGATCCGGCCACCGATTGCGGTAGAGTGCCGAGATAACACCTGCCGGCAGTGAGATCATCAGCATCATCGTGATTGCCGTTCCTGCCAGAAGGAGCGTGCCCGGCAAATTTTGCAGGAGCTTTTCCTGCACCGGCATCTTCGCCGAGTAGGAACGCCCCATATCTCCATGCAGAACACCGGTCAGCCAGCTGATATACTGCTCGTGGAACGGTCGATCGAGGCCCAGCTCACGGCGCGTCTGTTCGATGGTTTCCTGTGAGACAATGGTATCTCCTGTCTCCAGGATGGCATCCACGGGATCCCCCGGGGCAATGAATGTCAAACTGAACGTCAGAAAACTCACACCCAGCAGCGTCAAAAGCATTTGTGCCAGACGCATCAACAAAGCCTTTACATCCAACTCTCCAACTCCTTTTACCAGAAAATAAAAACCGCCTGTCCCAGAGCGAACAGGCGGCAAAAGTACATGAAAACACACAGCAATTTTCTATTTCCCACAGACACAGAAAACCGCTTTATTCATCTCCCCATCACTCGTGAGTCCATCAATGAATCCTATTGTAAGCAGGCTTTCCGGCTCATAGTTCACCATATACTTCCGCCTTCCCGGTTCTCACCAGTGACTTTACAGGCACAGGCTATGCGCCTGTGGAAGTATATTCCCTATATACGGCTGCGGGACAGCACGGGCTTTACACCCGTTTTCCTCTCATCGCTCAGCAAATCGACATATGCGTCAGTTGCTGACACTTACAACGTATTCTATGCAGTTTTAATAAAATGATAATCGTAGTATATCTACATCATGTATACTTGTCAATACATTCATTTTAGATTATCTTGCTCATATCGGAAAAAAGTCCTGTTATTTCAAGAATTATTCTTTAATCATATGATTCTAATAAACGATTTGCATATCTTTTCTGATAGATATTCCAAAGCAATGCGGAAGCGCAGAGCGCACGAATCGACTGATCCAAGGCAAGCGACAGCCATGCCCCCTCCAGGCCCATCTGAAATTGGTTCAAAAACATATGGGTAATGATCGGGCGCAGTATGGTGATGCTGAGACAGGAATACGCTGCCACCTGCATGGTCTTTCCGCTGGCACGCAGGATCCCGGCACAGACCATCTGGTGCGCCGAGGGAAAACTCACTGCTGCGACATAGATGAGAATAAGACTGCCGAGTGGAAGCAGCATAGGATCACTCGAATAGACCCCAAAAATCTGTTCACGAAATACAAAGGTCAGCAGAAATGACACAACAGAAAAAATAAGCCCCCACCGTATCCCTGTCCAAAGATATTTCCGCCATACATATGCCTTTTCTTGATCTCGGTGATGCCCTGCAAGCACGGTGCTCGCCTTACCAATACCGTTGCTGAAACTGTAATAGAAGTCACAAAAATTCATGACAATTGCATGCACAGCGTAGGGAATTGTGCCCAGCTCTGCCACCATGCGCGTATAGATCACCATGCCAATGCGTTCAAAGCCCTGCTCGCTGAAAATCCCTCCGAATACACCAAGAAATTCACGCAGATACGCGCGCGTGAGCAGATAGTTTCCCTGATAAAAAATCCTATTCCGGACAAGTACACGAATACTGAGTACAAAAGACCATACAGCGCCGCCCAGTGTTCCAAGCGCGGCACCGAGAACCCCTAGCGCTGGAAATGGACCAAGCCCAAAGATAAGAAGCGCATTGAGAACAACATTGACGATATTGCCCTGGATGTTGATAGAAAGGACGGATATGGATTCCCCACGTCCAAACATCACTGCCTGCAACGACGTAGAAAGAGAGGTAATGAAGACAGCAGGCAGCGTCCATGCGGCATAGGTTACAGCATCGCCAAGATACTCCTGCTGTGCACCCATCCATAGAAGAATGTCATCAATGAACAAAAAGAAGAAAATATGTGCAACGCCAAGAAATATGGTGACTAAAACCAATGTTTTCTTCAGCACATCACCATAAGTATCATGCTGGCCACGTCCATAACGCTCTGCAACCAAAAGGGTCAGCGCACCGCCGACTGAACGCGCCACCGTAAGAAGCATCATGCGCGGCTGTGTAAAGATACTGACGGCTGCGATGGCTCCTGTGCCGAGTGTACCGACCATGATAAGGTCGGCATTGCTGAGAAAAATCATAAGGACGCCTTCGAGCGCCGCCGGAAGCCCTATGCGCAGATAGGTTCTATCATAGGATGTAAGCACCGTACTATTTCCTCACTGCGAAAATCTATCATTCGGATATAGTACCCTACCACGAAATGATAATTTTTGTCAATACGATCTGCTTTATTTGACAATCTCTTCAAAATCATGTAGGTTTACCTGTGATGAGGAGTGAATAAAATGCCCGTCGAAATCCAAAATGGTCATGACCATCTCGATGATATTGCTGCTTTGTTTGAAGAATATAAACGTTGCATCCATGTCGATGTCAGTTTTCAGCCAAACGATACCCTTCCCGAGGAGATTGCCTGCCGCTATGCAGAGCCACAAGGACGCATCTATATCGCATACGTGGATGGTATCCCTGCGGGCTGTCTTGCTTTTCATCCGATGACACAGCATGGGGATGCGGAACTCAAACGCTTTTTTACGCGTCCGCTATTTCGTGGGCGGCATATCGGTCATCTGCTGATGGAAAGAGCACTGGCCGATATGATGGATCTCGGCTATCGTCGGGTTTATTTGGATACGCTTGCTGCACTAAAAGCAGCTTGCCGTCTCTATGAAAAATTTGGCTTTGAAGAAATCACTCCCTATTATAATAACCCTCTGCCGAATGTCGTTTACTATCGCAGGAGCCTTTCCCATGAAAATAGCATGCAGTGATTATGATGGAACCCTTTTCTCGGTAACTGCCGGCATCCCTGATGAGACACTCGACGCCATTCGTGCGTGGCGCGCAGTTGGACATAAATTTGGCATTGTAACGGGACGAAATCACAGCCTGATCCAGATGGAAATAGATGCTTATGATATTCCCTTTGATTTTCTCATCTGTTCCAATGGTGCCTCTCTGCACACCGCAGACGGAACGGCTTTCGCCCGCACGCCGCTCCCCCACAATGCTATGGTGCACCTCTTTCGGTCGCGACACATCCGCAGCTATGACGGGGGGATGCTGTTTTTCACCCCCGCCCGCGCATATGTCTATCGCCACCGGGATGACGCGCCGTCCTCTCATCTGACGACGCTTACCCGACTGGAGGACGCACTCCAACTCAACGATATGGTACAGATGGGCCTCGCTTTTCAAAATCAAGAGGAACCTTGCATAGCATTTGCAGAAATCGAAGCAGATTTCCCAAATGTGTTTACGGGCAATATCAATCGTCAATACCTTGACCTCAACCGCAAAGGTGTTAATAAGCACCAAGGCATCGCCGATCTCCTGCGCCATAAGAACTGGGGTGATGCCAAGCTCTTTGTGATTGGGGACGACCGCAATGACCTTCCGATGATCAAAGCATATCACGGGTATACGGTAGAGAGTGCCCAACCTTTTATGCACGAGGCGGCACATGCCGTCTATGCTTCTGTAGGAGCAATGCTCCGCATGAATATGTAAAAATCAGGTCTGCCGCAGCATGTGTGGCAGACCTGATTGTTTATCTAAAAGATGCTCAGCGATACAGTGCACGATGTGCAATATCCTTCCGATAAAAGGCTTCCTTAAAGGAGATCTGATCAACGGCCGTATATGCAGTCCGAACTGCCGCAGGAATGTCATCCCCCAATCCGACAACACCGAGTACGCGGCCGCCATTCGTGACGAGTCTGCCGGATTTTTCTGCGGTACCTGCATGAAAGACAAGAGCACCCATGCGCTCAGCAGCCTCGATACCGCAGATTTCATGCCCCTTTTCATAGGCGGCAGGATAACCGCCGGCCGCGATGACGACACAGACCGCAGCACCGTCCTTCCAACGAATCGGTACCTCTGCAAGGCTCCCATCCGTGCAGGCACACATGATCTCTACGAGATCTCCATCGAGAAGCGGCAGCACGACCTGCGTTTCCGGATCGCCAAAGCGTGCATTAAACTCGACGACCTTTGGGCCGTCCGATGTAATCATAAGGCCGGCATAAAGGCAGCCGCGATAGAGCCGCCCCTCCTTTTTCATCGCTGCTATCGTCGGTTTTAGGATCTCCTCCAGTACCCGGTCTGTCATCTCCGGCGTCATGACGGGGGCGGGTGCATAGGTTCCCATTCCGCCTGTATTGGGGCCCATATCACCATCAAAGGCACGCTTATGATCCTGTGCGCTCACCATAGGGCGAATGACGGTTCCATCTGTGAACGCGAGCAGCGAGGCCTCCTCGCCTTCCATAAATTCTTCAATCACCACGCGGCTGCCTGCCGTACCGAAGGAGCGGTCCTGCATGATGCTGCCAATTGCATCCAATGCCTCTCGCTCATTCATGGCAATAATGACGCCCTTCCCTGCAGCAAGACCATCTGCCTTGATGACAATGGGCATATTCTGTTTTTTTACATACGCACATGCTGAAGCAGCATCGGTAAAAACCTCATAGTGCGCTGTCGGAATGTCGTATGCCTTCATAAGTTCTTTTGCAAATGCCTTGGATGCCTCAAGCTCCGCTGCATTTTTTCGTGGGCCGAATGCACGAATCCCTGCCGCCTCCAACGCATCGACAAGACCATTCGTCAAGGGAACCTCAGGGCCAACGACGACAAGACCGATTGCTTTCTCCTGCGCAAAACGCAGGATGGCTGCGGTATCTTCCACGGAGATATTTGTCATCTCCCCCATCCCTGGATTTCCCGGAAGGGCATAGATTTTATCTGCCTGCGGGCTTTCACTGAGCTTCCAAAAAAGGGCGTGTTCACGCCCTCCCGATCCAATCACGAGTATATTCACGTCTTTGTCCTCATTTTTCAATCTGCTGTGTCAAATAGGCAGCGATGGCAGAATCATAGTCAGTGGTATGTGCAAACGCCTCGTGCGCGAGCTGCATCCGCGTCATGCCGTCCACTGCCCCGTCTGATTTGATCTTGCCCGCAATCTCATCATAGCGTGCAGGATTGGTGATGACTGTAACGAACCTAAAGTTCTTCGCTGCCGCACGAATCATGGCAGGGCCCCCAATGTCAATTTGCTCCACAGCTTCAGCAAGGGTTACATTAGGGCTGGCCACTGTTTCTTTGAATGGATAAAGATTGACAACGACGAGATCAATTGGGGTGATTTTAAGCTCACGCAAAGCCTTTTCATGCGCCTGATTGCCGCGCACGGCAAGGATCCCCCCGTGGACGAAGGGGTGGAGCGTCTTAACGCGGCCATCCATAATCTCAGGAAACCCCGTCACGTCGCTGACGTAGACAACGGGAATGCCCGCCTCGCGAAGGGCTTTCATGGTTCCGCCCGTAGAAACAATCTCAATGCCTGTCTCATGCAGTGTGCGTGCGAACGCCACGACACCGCTCTTATCTGATACACTGATGAGGGCACGCTTTATCTTCATGATGTTCCTCCTTCACGGACAGGTAAGATATGGACCCGCCGTCCTTTCGTATACAATCTCCCCTCGGTATAGAGCCGTATCGCCTCGGGAAATATGCGATGCTCCTGCTCCAGTACCCGAGCTGCAAGCGTCTCCTCGGTGTCCTCCTCAAGGACAGGAACCGCCGCCTGCATGATGATGGGCCCGGAATCCATCCCCTCGTCTACAAAATGCACGGTACATCCGCTAACTTTTACACCATAGGAAAGTACATCGCGGTGCGCATGTGCCCCGGGAAAGCTCGGTAAAAGCGCGGGATGGATATTCAAAATGCGTCCTGTATAGGCATGCACAAAGAGCGGTGACAATATGCGCATAAATCCCGCGAGCACGACAAGAGTCACATGATGTGCGTGGAGTACATCCAGCAAGGCCTGCTCAAAGTCCGTCCGTTCCTTGTAGTCACAATATGCGACAGTAACGGCAGGAATCCCCGCTTCCTGTGCCCGAACGAGCGCATAAGCATCCGCCTTATCTGCAATCACAACGGAAATCTCGGCTTTGATTGCACCACAGGCAACAGCATCCATGATGGAAGCAAGATTAGAACCGCGCCCGGAGCATAATATGCCCAGTCTCTCCTCACACATCAAAGACACCGCCTTTGATGATGACTTCATGTACTCCAGTGGTGACAAGACCAATCCGGTAAACCGTCTCGCCCTGCCCGCGCAGATATTCGTTGATGTGCCTGGCCTCATCTGCAGAGGCGATGAGCACCATCCCGATTCCCATGTTGAATGTGCGGTACATCTCTGCCCAGTCAACATTTCCCCATGACTGAAGCAACCGAAAAATTGGAGGAATCTCCCACGACTGCCCATCAATCTCCGCACCCATATGTTCCGGGAGTGCACGGGGAATGTTCTCATAGAACCCGCCGCCCGTGATATGCACCATACCATGAATGTCAAACTGATGCAGCAGCGGCAGACACGTCCGTGGATAGAGCCGTGTCGGTGTCAAAAGTTCCTCTCCAATTGCCTTGCCAAGTTCCTCGATGTATTCATCTCCTCGGAAGCCTTTGCGCTCAAAGCAGATCTTCCGCACGAGTGAGTATCCATTGGAGTGCAGCCCCGCGGATGGCAGCCCCAACAGGACATCTCCATCATTCACGCGGGTCGGTGTGATAAGCTTTGCACGCTCGACAACACCGACTGAAAACCCTGCAATATCATATTCTCCTGCGGGATAGAATCCAGCCATCTCGGCCGTTTCTCCACCAATGAGCGCACACCCCGATTCCTTGCAGGCACGCGCAACCCCTTTGACGATCTCGGCAACCTGCTCGGGTGCGAGTTTACCAACAGCGAGATAGTCAAGGAAAAAAAGAGGCTCCGCCCCCTGCACAAGAATATCATTGACACACATAGCCACAACATCCTGGCCGATGGTATCATGACGATCCAACATGAATGCAATGCGCAGCTTGGTCCCGACGCCATCCGTCCCCGACACGAGAACCGGCTCTTTATACGCCTTTGCACGGAGCGCAAACAGTCCGCCAAAGCCCCCAAGGTCGCCTAGTACCTCCGGACGATAGGTTTCCCGTACAGCATCTTTTATCAAAGACACAGATGCATTCCCCGCATCAATATCGACGCCCGCATCACGGTAGGTCATTTTCTCCATCGACACTCATAGCTCCCTTTCACGCTGCGCAATCCGCCGCTGCTCCGCAATAATCTTATCATCTTCATCAAGCTCGATATCCTCCTCAGGAACGGGGTAATCGTTGTTGAAACAAGCGTAGCACATATGATCGGGGTTGAGTGCCGGAACACATTGCCGCAGCCCTTCGATTGAAATAAAATGCAGAGAATCCGCACCGATAAATGCGCGAATCTCCTCAACATTCTTGCGCGAAGAGATCAGTTCCTTGCGGACAGATGTATCAATGCCATAATAACAAGGGTCCGTGATCGGGGGGCTGCTGATACAGACATGAATTTCACGCGCACCGGCATTGCGCAGCAAACGGACGATCTTGCCGCTCGTTGTTCCGCGCACAATAGAATCGTCAATCATAATAACAGATTTTCCCGCAACAACAGAGCGTACGGGACTGAGTTTCAGCTTTACGGCTGCATCCCGCTGCTTCTGTGTAGGCTGAATAAATGTACGTCCGATGTAGCGATTCTTAATGAGGCCTTCGGCAAACGGAATCCCCGCTTCATAGGCGAATCCTGTTGCCGCCGTGGTTCCGGAGTCCGGCACGGAGATGACGACATCCCCACGGAACCCGGATTCACGCGCAAGGACACGTCCCATTTCAAAGCGCGCCGCATGGACACTCTGTCCATCAATGACGGAGTCTGGGCGCGCGAAATAGATATATTCAAAAATACAGGAAGCAATTGTATTTCCATTGGAAAAGCGGTAGGATTTAAGCCCATTCTCATCAATGACGACCATCTCCCCAGGAACGACATCACGCACGAATGAGGCGCCGTTGACATCGAGAGCACAGGTTTCCGACGAGAGTACCCAACCTCCATCGGGCGTCTTTCCGATACAGAGGGGACGGAATCCTTGCGGATCACGTACGCCGATGAGTTTATTCTCTGTCATGATCGTGAGGCAAAACGCCCCTTTAACCACCGCGACAGCCTCTAAAATCCGCTCCTCAACAGAGGCACAACGAGAACGCGCGATAAGATGAACAAATACCTCAGAGTCAATCGTTGTCTGGAAAACAGTTCCTTCAGACTCAAGCCTGCGGCGAACAACGGCGGCATTGGTGAGATCTCCGTTATGGGCAAGTGCAAGCGCCCCCCCTGCATAGTTGACACGCAACGGCTGCGCATTTGCTGCAAGACTGAATCCTGTTGTCGCATAGCGGACATGCCCAATGGCAATTTTTGCGTGATCGAGATGCGGAAGCTGGTCGCGGAACACCTCACTGACAAGTCCCATTCCTTTTTTCACGTCAATCCAAGAACCGTCCGTAAGCGCGATGCCTGCACTCTCCTGTCCGCGATGTTGGAGTGCATAGAGTCCAAGGTACGTCATCTCGGAAACATGTTCCAAAGGAGCGTAGACACCGTAGATGCCGCATTCTTCCTTCCACTTTGGCACTTTGTCGTACATGGGTATTACGCTTCTCCCGTCAGCCTGTGAAGCATCTCTTTATAGGCATCCTCTACCCCGCCAAGGTCACGGCGGAAGCGATCCTTGTCCAGTTTCTCCTTGGTATCGCTGTCCCAAAATCTGCAGTTATCCGGGGATATTTCATCAGCGAGAATGATCTTTCCCTCTGCATCTTTCCCAAATTCAAGCTTAAAATCAATGAGATCTACATGCTTTTTCTTGAGAAATTTCGTGAGCACATCATTCACTTTAAGAGAGATCCTTTCGATTTCATCTAATTCTGCATCTGTTGCAATATTTATGGCACGAATGTGATAGCGATTGAGCATCGGATCTCCAAGATCATCGTTCTTGTAACAGTATTCGATGATCGGCATCGGCATCGGCACGCCTTCCTCAAGCCCAAGACGCTTTGCAAGCGACCCCGCAGCCACATTACGAACAATGACCTCAAGCGGAATCATGTTGAGTTTCTTTACAATCATCTCACGGTCACTTGGCATAGAGACATAGTGATGCGCGATACCTTCTTTGGCAAGCAAGTCAAAGAAGAATGCGGTCATCTTATTATTCATGATGCCTTTATCTGTAATCGTTCCACGTTTCGCCCCATTGCCTGCGGTTGCATCGTCTTTATAGTATACGAGGTATTCATTTGGCTTTTCTGTTGCATAAATGATCTTTGCCTTGCCCTCATAAAGAGCCTCTTTCCGCTCCATTATGACCTGCCTTTCATTGCTCTTTTCCTGCTCTTTACACATAATCATCATCAAAGCTGCGCGGCAACACGCTCTGCCTTTGCCTCAACCTCCAGAACCATCTTCTTTCGATAATCCACCAGTGCCTTGGCAATCGTTGGATCTTTTACCGCAAGAATTTCCGCAGCAAATATGGCAGCATTCTTTGCGCCATTGACTGCCATCGTTGCAACTGGAACTCCAGACGGCATCTGTACGGTGCTGAGCAGCGCATCTATGCCGTTGAGCGGTGTTGCATTGACAGGAATGCCAATGACCGGCTTAATCGTATAGCTCGCCACAACTCCCGCAAGATGTGCTGCCGCCCCCGCTGCAACAATGAACGCAGCAACGTCCTCGCTGCGATCCGCTGCCACAACGAAATCACGTACATTGGAAGGGGTACGGTGTGCTGAAGCAACTTTGACTGCCGGTTCAATGCCAAATTGCTTCAGAAGCTCCACAGCGGGCTTTAGGATGGGCCAGTCAGAGTCGCTTCCCATAAGAACTGCTACCTTCATTCTACCATCTCCTCGGGTTCTATGATACAGAGAAATTTCAATCGTGTCAATAGAATGAAAATAGACCTGACGCATGTAAATGTGTCAGGTCCAATGTATTTTGTATCACATATGTTCAGTTGTACCATGTGATTGTGTACACAGATATGTCCATCCGTCACGCTGCTCGATGCGCCCTTCTTTGAGTAAGCGCCCCAGTGCACGCTTAAACGCCGCCTTGCTGATATGGAACCGATCGCGAATCACCTCCGGAGAAGCGGCATCTGTATAGGGCATTTTTCCGTCATGTGCATGTAAAAGTGCAAGAATGCGCTCTGCATCCTCTAAGCGGGCGTCTTCTTTGGGAGGACGCAAAGAAGCATTCAGTCTGCCGTCTTCACGCAGATATGTCACGCGTACTGCAACACGCTGCCCAACGCGCGGACGTTCCGGGATTTCCTGATGATCGATGAATGCAATATAATGCTCATCCGTAAAGACAAACACGCCACGTGCGGTGATGTTGTAAACTGAGCCCATCAAACGATCTCCAACACGTACTCCCTCCGCCGGACATGCGGCACGACGCAGCTCATCCTCAACCTCCATCGTCACTGCAAGGCGCCCCGATTTATCCGTATAGAGTTTCGCCCAAACTGTTTCACCGACCTGTGGCCGCCCACGCATCCCTGCATAGGGGAGAAAAATGCCACGCTCTGCACCGACATCCAGAAAAGCGCCCTCCTTCGTAACGTTAATGACGCGCAGACGTGCAACCTGCCCTTCTTTCATCCGCGGCGTACGCATACTTGCCGTAAGCCGCCTCTTTGGGTCGAGATAGAGAAAAACCCGTACATACGAACCAATCTTTACGGGCGCTGTCTGCTGTAAAGTATGGAGCAAAATATCGTCATTGGTATTTCCCGTCTCCGCATCAAGAAAGACACCTAGCTCACTCTCGCGGACAGCACGCAGTTCTGCAACTTGGCTCGGCCCGTATTTCCGCTCTCCTCGGCGATGTGTCCCTACTGACGTTCCTGCTTTGTCCTGCATGTAGGCTATTCCTCGTATGGGATGCGCTTCGCATCTCCCCACAGACGCTCCAATGCATAGTATTCACGTGCTTCCTGCTGAAACACATGGGCAATGGTGTCCCCATAATCGAGCAGCACCCACTCCCCTTCACGATACCCCTCTTTATGAAGAAAAGAGATCCCTGCTTCTTCAAGCTTTTCCTCGATATTGTCCGCAATGGCACGCACCTGCGTTGCCGTATTCGCGGAGCAGATCACAAAATAATCATTTGTTGACATGAGTCCGATCATATCCATCTGCACGATGTCACGTGCCTTCTTCTCATCTGCCGCCTTACAGATCGCGCGGCATTTTTCCTGCTCTGTCAAAAGATATTCCTCCTATTCTTTTGTATCCACTTGCTCGGACGGGAAAAGTTCCTCGATGATGGCATCGGTTGCAGCACGATCCATGACCCAAACGGTATCATCGTCCCGAGAAAAATCACCAGGCAGCATAATCGTACGGGGCGGTTCGCTGCTCAATTTTCGGATGACATTGCCAATGTGTACAGAATCAAACATCTCTGCACTCGTGATGACATCTTTCCTCAGTACATCTGCAATCGCAGGTACCTTAAGGAGTGTATCCACGCGCAGCAGCTTGGCATAGAATGCCTTGACAAATTTTTGCTGGCGCTGTGTACGACCGAGATCACCAAGCTCCCCGCCGCGGTAGCGAAGGTAGTGTTCCGCTCCCTCACCATCAAGGTGTCGATACCCCTGCCGGATATGAATGGCCAGATCCGACGCCGGGTCTTCGTAGTCCATATCCTGCTCGACATAGAGATCGATGCCGCCAATCGCATCCACGAGTTTCCCAAATGCATTCATATCAAGAACAACATACTGATGAATGGAGATATTGCACATCTGGTTCAGTGTTCGCACCATCAGTGGTGCTCCGCCAACTGTATACACAGAACCAAGCCTCATCTCCCCTTTGTCCAGTGCTGCACGAACCCAGGTATCACGCGGAATATTGAGCAGACGTACTTTGCCTGTGGCATTTTCAAAGCTGATGAGCAAAATGGCATCCGCCCGATGCTCTGGGATATTATCTGTATTTACCGCATCATCAAGTCCCAGCACAAGCACATTCGTATACCCGTCAAAGCGTACATCGACTGTACCACGGTTCTCCTCCTGCCGCACAAGATACGCCATATACATATCGCGCACATCGCGGTATGCCTGAACACCCCAGCCGATGATGTAGTAGCCTGCAATGCTGGCAAGCACTATAAAAAAGAGGGTACATATGAATTTTATGATTCCGCGGAAAAAGTGCATACGCCGACGCTGTTCCCGCTGACGGCGCCGTTTGTTGATATTCTCACGCGAATTTTCACGCGCAAGCTGCGCCGCAATTTCCTCCGCATCATACTCTGCCATATTGTATTAGCCTGTCATCTTTTCTCTAAAATCAGTTCGTTCCGTGCTGCTATCGTGGAGGGATGAATCAGCCCACCCTTGCTGATAACAAAACGAATGGACTCTGTCAGCCCTGCCAGAAGCATCTCATCAAGCGCCGCCGTGCGTGCAAGCGCCCGCAGCCTTTCAGCCTCCGGATAGCTGCGTGAAGGCTCAATCATATCTGCAAAGTAAATGATCTTATCGAGTGCTGTCATATTTTCTCCACCAACGGTATGACGCCAAATTGCCTGTGCTGTCATGGCGTCATTTACCCCATAAAGCTCATAAATACGATATGCACCTACATATGCGTGCAGGAGAAGCGGCATTGCCGCTTCAATCGTTCCTATTGGAATCCCGCGTCTGCGCGCCTCCTGGGGCAGTTCTGCCGTCTCATATTCACGTCCGCAGTCATGCAGAAGCCCCGCGATACGCGCACGCTCCTCATTCATGCCAAATCGCCGTGCGAGCGCAGCAGCCGTATCAGCTACGCCAAGAGAGTGCTGATACCGACTTGGTTTCAGCCGCTGTGCGAGGATTTCCTGCATCTCATGATAACTCTTTTCCATGCGCATGATAGAGCCTCCTTTCTTCAATATATATTTCTACCGCACGCGGCACAAGATAGCGAATGGAAAGTCCTGCACGGATGCGTGCCCGAATCACTGTTGAGGAGATCTCGAGATGCGGGGTCGGCAGCACCTCAATACGGCTGCGTTCCTCAGCCGTAAATTTCTCAGCAATCAAGGTTTCATCCAGAGGTACCCCTTGCCGCGTCGCAACAATCAGCCGGCACGAACGCAGCAGACGCCTTGGCTCATGCCAACGATAAAGCGCATTCATGGCATCCGCCCCGGTGATAAAGAATATATCCGCTCCACCATACTGCTCCTGCAGAGATACCACCGTGTCCACCGTATAGGATGGCCCCGCCCGATGCAGCTCAATATCTGATACTGAAAAGAAAGGGTTCTCCCGCACAGCACATGCCGTCATAGCGAGGCGTTCCTCCGGCGGTGCGGCTTGATCGGCAGCTTTATGCGGCGGGCGTGCAGCGGGAATAAAGAGAATATGATCCAGCGCTGCTGCAACGCGAACCATCTCGGCCGTGATGAGATGCCCCATATGAATGGGGTCGAATGTTCCGCCTAGGATTCCGATTCGTCTGCGCACAGTCATCTCACCTTACCATATAAAGAATGAGCAGTATTGCCGCTGTAATGAATATGAATGAGAGTGCAGCACCGAGTACATCGCGGATGTCATACCGCCCCTTCGACGTCGCATAATACTGCCGAAATGTCCGCAGTACAGCTATGAACTTTTGCATGTCATGAACAGCACTCTGTATTCGCTGCGGGAGAAGTGCGTACCTGTCCCTCTCCATAGACGAGATATTTTGTACTCGTCAACGCTTCAAGCCCCATCGGGCCACGCACATGCAGTTTTTGTGTGCTGATGCCAATCTCTGCGCCAAATCCAAACTCGAACCCGTCTGTGAACCGTGTTGACGCATTGACATAGACCGTCGAAGCATCTGCCACATGCTGAAATATATGTGCCGCACGAATATCATTTGTCACGATTGTCTCAGAGTGTCCTGTGTTATAGCGGTTGATATGTGCAATTGCCTCCTCGATACTGGAAACGATGCGAATGGAGAGAATCAATGCGCCGTACTCCGTCCGCCAGTCCTCCTCTACGGCAGGTACAGCATCCGGCAATATGGCACATGTTTTCTCACAGCCGCGCAGTTCTACACCGTCTGCATGCAGAATCTTTGCCATCCGCGGCAAAAAATCTGCTGCTGCCTCTGCATGAACGAGCAGCGTCTCTGCTGCATTGCAGACAGAAGGACGCGAAACTTTCGCATTCTGTACAATGCGTATCGCCATTTCAACATCTGCTGCACGGTCTACATACACATGGCAAATACCTGCCCCTGTCTCAATGACAGGCACCGTACTGTGCTCTGTGACATGACGGATGAGACCAGCCCCGCCACGCGGAATGATGACATCCAGAAGGCCTGTGAGATGTATCATCATATCAACAGCAGTACGATCCTTTATCGCAAGCAGCTGAATCGCCCCTTCCGGAATCCCCGCCGCATAGGCTGCATGGGACAAAACATCACGGATCGCACGATTGGAACGCAAAGCATCTGAGCCGCCGCGCAGGAATACGGCATTTCCAGACTTTAGACAAAGCCCAATGGCATCAGCCGTCACATTTGGACGCGCCTCGTAGATCATGCCAACAACACCGAGCGGTACACGCAGACGTCGAATCTCAAGCCCATTCGGACGCCGCACGGAATAGTCCTCTCGTCCAAGCGGGTCTGGCAGCTCCGCTGTCTGTCGAAGCCCTTCAGCCATATCGGAAATACGCCTCATGTCAAGCCGCAAGCGATCCAGATAGGAGGGCTGCATCCCAGCTTCTTTGGCTGCCGCAAGATCTGCGGCGTTCTCCTGTAATACCATCCCGGCAGCCCCCAGCAGTGCGTCTGCCATCGCATGCAGTGCCATATTGCGGACATCCACCTGAAGGGCAGCAAGCGGATAGGAGGCCATCTTGGCAGCCTCTGCCTGGGCGCGAATTTCCTGCTCCGTCGTCATAGCCATACTCCTTATACCATCAACACCATATTATCACGGTGAATGATCTCCTCATGCAAAGCATCTGCGACAAGCGCATGGAACTCTGCTGTCTGATGACCCATCAGCCGCCCAATGTCAGCAGCACCATAGGCAGCAATTCCGCGTGCAATCTCCTGTCCGTCCGGACTTAGCACACGTACAGTTTCGCCTGCGGAAAACGCTCCATATACTGCCGTCACACCCACAGCAAGAAGGCTGGCGCCTTCCCGCATCGCTGCAAGGCACCCCTCATCCACACAAAGCTCTCCCGCAAGATGTTTTCCAAAAGCGATCCAACTCTTGCGCGTCTTTAGATGCGCCTCGCGGGCAGGAAATATTGTTCCAATCCGCTCACCGTCCAGAATCCCACGGAGCACCCCGTCATGATCGCCGCACGCAATCACAAGGGTCGCGCCCGCATTTTGGGCAATCTTTGCCGCTGCAAGCTTTGTCTGCATGCCTCCTGTTCCCTGCAGCGAACCAGCACCGCCTGCCATTCGTTCAATCACCGGTGTAATCTCCGGAATCTCATCGATCAGCTGCGCTGCCTGATCCACGCGAGGATTTGCAGTATATACGCCATCAATATCTGAGAGTATAACAAGTGCATCTGCATCGACCAGTGCTGCAACGACTGCTGAAAGCGTATCATTATCACCGATCTTAATCTCATCGACAGCCACGGCATCATTTTCATTGATGACAGGGATTACGCCCATGGAGAGAAGTTCTAGGAGTGCACTGCGTGAATTCATATACTGATGATGCCGCGCGGCATTTTCCTTTGTGAGAAGCACCTGCGCCATCGTGCGTCCATACTCATGAAAGAATTTTTCATAGATATGGAGCAGTGCACCCTGTCCAATCGCAGCGAGTGCCTGCCGTGCGGGAACGCTCTGTGGGCGCTCCCTAAGTCTGAGCGCAGACATCCCTGCCGCAATCGCCCCCGACGTGACCAGTAAAACATCCTTGCCTTGATTGGCAATATCAATGAGTTCGCGTACAAGGCGCTCAATGCGATGCAGGTTCATTCCACCTGAGGGATGGGTGAGCGTACTCGTTCCAACCTTCACGACAACACGCTTTGCTTGTCTCAATCGCTCCCGTGCCGTCATAACTCAATCCTTGGTTTATCAAAATTTCGGCGAAACAAAAGTCCATTCCTGCCAATCACCTGAACGAGATTCGCGTCGGAACGCTCGGCAAGAACAGCGAGTGCGTCGGCCGGTTCATCCGGTGCATTCTGGAGCACACGTACCTTGATAAGTTCACGTTTTTTTATGGCTTCCCGTGCTGACATGACGACAGTCGGCGTCACGCCCTCCTTGCCGATCATGACGATGGCTTCCTCCGCCATACCAAGGACACGCAGTTTACGAATCTCTTTACCGGTCAGTGAATTGCGCAGCAAAATCCTTCCCCCATTATTCCTGATAGTCAAATGCCATGTCCCCGATGTGGACGGTCATCCCCTCTTTAATGCCGCGTTCGCGCAGCTTTTCATCAAGCCCTTTGAGCCGCCAGATATACTGGAACCGACGAACGGCCTCATCATTGTTAAAATTCGTCATCGCAACCAGTTTCTCAAGCGCTTTGCCAGATACAATAAAATCCCCTGCATCATTGCGCGAAATCGTTACATCTTCATCGTCGATGGCATTCTGGTCGTAGACTTTGACAGCATCTTCCTCTGTTTCCGGCTCCGGAAGATGTGTATCAAGCCACGTTCCGACATAGTCGATAAGCTCCTGAACCCCCGCACGCGTTGCAGCAGAGATTGCAAAAAAGGTCAATTCCTCCCGTGCAGCAAGCTCTCTAAGGCGCGGCAAATGCTCCTTGGAAGATGGCAAATCAATTTTATTGGCAACAAGGATTTGTGTGCGCCGCGCAATCTTTTCACTATAACGTGCAAGTTCGGCATTGATTTTATGATAGTCCTCGACCGGATCACGGCCTTCAATCCCTGATGCATCCACGATATGCAGAATGAGCCGCGTGCGCTCCACATGGCGCAGAAAATCATGGCCCAGCCCTACACCATCCGCAGCGCCTTCGATCAGGCCCGGAATATCCGCCATGACGAAACTCTTCTCATAGTCTGTCTGCACAACACCGAGAACAGGCGTGAGTGTTGTAAAGTGATAGTCAGCAATCTCCGGACGCGCAGCGGAACATGAAGCAACAAGACTCGATTTGCCGACACTTGGATAGCCAACAAGTCCCACATCAGCAAGAAGCTTTAATTCGAGGATGAGCCTGCGGCTCTCTCCCGGCTCACCGAACTCAGCAAACGTCGGCGCACGATTTGCCGCATTTGCAAACTTCGCGTTGCCGCGTCCGCCGCGCCCTCCCCGTGCAACCAAAGCCTCTGTGTCGGCTTCTGAAAGATCGGCAAGCACCTCTCCTGTCTTTTCATCCGTCACGACCGTTCCCGGTGGAACATGGACATAGAGCGGCTGGGCATTTTTTCCATACTGATTCTTGTGCTCCCCGTTTTCTCCGTTCTTCGCCGTAAACTTGCGATGATAGCGAAAACTAAGCAGCGTATTGAGGTTCCTGTCTGCACGGAAAATAACATCTCCGCCGCGACCGCCGTCACCACCCGACGGGCCGCCTTTTGGCATAAATTTCTCATGGCGGAACGCAGATTTCCCATGACCGCCGTCTCCTGCCTTCACCGTAATCTGTGCACGGTCAATAAACTGCATATGTCCCCCTATATAAGAAGCTGTTTTCGCAAGTGCTGCACGTCACTTGTGAAAACAGCTTCTAAAAGAGCCTGCACCTATAAGGTACAGGCATCCGTTATAGCAAAAATCAAACAGCGTTTTCCGCGAGCGGATACACACTGATTTGGCGTTGGTGGCGTCCTTTGCGCTCGAAAGCAACCTTGCCGTCAATCTTAGCGAAGATGGTATCATCCTTACCGATGCCGACGTTGTGGCCCGGGTGGAAATGCGTTCCGCGCTGCCGAACGAGTATGCTGCCTGCCCGTACATGTGTACCGGCTTGTTCCTTTACACCAAGGCGCTTGGAATGACTGTCACGTCCATTGCGCGTCGAACTGACACCCTTCTTGTGTGCAAAAAGCTGCAAATCAAATGAGAACACTCTGCTCACCCCTTTATTTCATAAATTCGCAGTCCTTTGGGACTTGTTTTCGCAATCTCTGCAAGCCCCATATACATGGTTCGCAAAATTGCTTCTGTAAAATCGTCGGGCGCATCGTTGAGCTGCATTTCGAGATTTCCACTCGCAATGTGATAACTGACCGCGCGATGCAGATGCTCCATAATCCCGAGAAGAGCGGACTGGGTCAGTGCCGATACACCGGCACATATGATGTCCTTCCCCTTCGGTGCAGTCCCGCTGTGCCCCGTAACTTCAAAGCCTTTGATCTTTCCCTTATCATTGATAAGAATCTCGACCGCAATCAAAAATTACGCCTCAATTTTCTCAATGACAACTTTCGTGAATGGCTGACGATGCCCTTGACGCTTGCGGTAGTTGGATTTTGCCTTGTATTTAAATACAAGGATCTTCTTCCCCTTGCCATGCGCTGCGACCTTTCCGGTCACTTTTGCGCCCTCTACCATCGGACGTCCAACTTTGACATTCATACCGTCAACGACGGTCAGAACCTCATCGAAAACAACAGCTTCACCTTCATCTGCCGCGAGCTTCTCCACGAAAATGGTATCGCCCTCTGAGACTTTGTACTGTTTGCCGCCCGTCTTTACGATTGCATACATGAAAACACCTCCCTATGTCGTTACTCGCCGGCTGCGGTTCGGAAGATCCGATTTGATAAAACCTCGCCGTGCGGTTGGAGATGGGTCTTCACCCAAACCGGCTATACGCCTACGGTAAAGGATGATAACATATTCCCACAATGCTGTCAAGTCTGGTGTGATCCGATCCCCTCATTCCTCAAAGAACTCATCTGTCATAAAAATCATTCATATTCATTGATTTCCATATAGTAAAAATAGTATAGTTAATGTAGATATTTTTCTTATCTCCTTGGAGTTGATTATGGATATAAATTTTGCATATTTTAATACAGACATTGGACGAAAGAAGCCGGAGAACATCATCCATAAAGATGCCTCCTGTCCATTCTGCAGGCCGGAGCAGTTAACGGGTATTATTGCAGCCGACGGCGATATTATCCTGCTGCGGAATAAATATAACGTCCTTGAGGGTGCCGATCAATATGTCCTCATCGAAGGAAAAGAATGTGATACGGATATGCCGCACTACACCAGCGAGCACATGCATCGGCTCATTGCTTTTGGCATGATGCATTGGACGCGGATGCGCCGCAGCGACAAATACGACACGGTCCTCTTTTTCAAGAACTATGGACATTATTCCGGCGGCACGATGCGCCACCCGCATATGCAGCTCGTCGGTTTTCCTCAGTTTCAACAGGAGCTTACATTTCAGCACTATATATTTGAAGGGCTTACGATTGCGCAGCAGGACGGTGTTACGCTGAATATATCAACACAGCCGAGCATTGGATTCTGGGAGCTGAACATCATTCCGCAGGACGCCTCTAAAACAGACACCATTGCGGACTATATTCAAATCGCCGTAGATTTTTTGATGAATCAATTTCTCAGACGACTCAATAGTTACAATATATTTTTCTACAATGACGGCGAGAATGTTTTCATCAAAATCATCCCTCGCTTCGCAACCTCCCCCATGTTCATCGGCTACAATATTCACTTGATTCCCTCCAATCTGATCGAAGTTCGGGACTACATACAAAAACTCTATTTCGCACCTGCGTAGCCGACAACCACTTTATTGCAGAGAAATCTTACGATGGTCAACAGATCGTCATTTATCAATGACTGCTTTACCACCGGAGAACAGCCCGATCCGTGTCACAAGGGCTGCATTCACATCAACAGGAAGTCCAAATTGCTGTGCCATGAGCGCTAGGATTTCAACCGGCTTGACGCTTCCGCTCGGTGTGATGACAAGCGCCATATAGATCGTCAAGATGCCCCCTTCAAGATAAACTTGAAAGGGGGATTTTACATAGAGCTTTGTCTCGATTGCGCGCTTCTTCTTTGGGGTAACGCGATGCCATACGGCAGTTTTCGCCGCATAATAGCGCTGTACAGCATCCTGTATTTGCTGCATATTCCCTTGATAAGAAACGACAACACGATAGCGCGCCTCATCCACCTGCGCCATCAGGGCAGGATGTTTCCCTTCCAAGATGCGCAGACGCACAATATCAATGCCTGGGGGAAGACTCCTACGCAGACGTTCTATCACCTCTGACGGCGTCATCTTCTCCGTCATCTCAAAGTCCACATACTCAGCATCACTGGCTGCACCAAGGGATAGTGCCGAGGCAAAGGATACTTTCATGTGTGGATTGAATCCTTCAGAGTATGCCATAGGGAGATGCGCACGCTTACAGGCTCTTACAAAGAGATTTGCATAATCAAGATGCGATACGTAGCGCAGCTGCTCTCCCTTTGTGAGCTGCCCCCGATAGATGATGGGCGGGCCGTTTTTTATGGTTTTTTTTGTATGCTCCGGCAATACTTGCGTTACTTCCTGCGCGATAGACACACGCCTTTTTTCTTTGCTCTCATAGTCAATGACATCCACCCCTAGATTTGGACAAACACCGCAGCCAGTACAAAATGTCCGCCGACAATCTGCCGTCAACGATGCAGCAAGTGCTTTCTGCCACTCCAATCGCAAAAAGCGTTCCAACACGCCGGGTGACGTATGCGCCCATGGCAGAGGCTCTCCAATCGCACGGGTACGGCGGCTGAAATATGTCCAGTCAATCCCACATTTATCAAAAGCCTCATGGTAAATACGGTCATCAAAAAGATCTGACCAGCCATCAAACTTTGCGCCATTCTTCCATGCTTCATAAAGAGCAGCGGACAGTCGGCGGTCTCCGCGGGCAAAAACACCTTCAATGACAGAAAGGCGCGCATCATGATAGTGGAACGAGATGGCACGGTCTGCAATATGTTCCTTGAGCAGCTGTTGACGCCGCTGAAATTCTTCGAGGGGCAGCTGCCCAAACCATTGAAACGGCGTAAAGGGCTTAGGAACAAAACAGGAAACAGAAACCGTCACCTTGCAGCCGCGGCGCCCGTTGATCTTGGCATAAAGATCCACAACCTTTTGGGCTAGATGGGCGATTCCGATAATATCTTCATCTGTTTCTGTCGGAAGTCCCATCATGAAATAGAGTTTTACCTGTTTCCACCCATACTGGAATGCTGCACCACAAGCTTCAAGCAAATGCTCCTCCGTGACCCCCTTGTTGATGACATCCCGAAGACGCTGCGTTCCCGCTTCGGGAGCAAATGTAAGCCCCGATTTCCGCACTTGCTGCATCTTGTGTGCAAGCCCAATAGAAAAACTGTCAATACGCAGAGAGGGAAGGGAAAAACTAATCTGCTCTTTGTGAAAATCCGTCATGAGATCATCCACAAGCTTCCCGAGGCAAGAGTAATCCGCAGATGATAGTGATGTGAGACTCATTTCATCATAGCCTGTGGCCTCTACAAGTCCATGTGCCATCTTGCGCAGCCGCTCTTCGGTGCGCTCACGTGCCGGACGATAGGAAATTCCTGCCTGACAAAAACGACAGCCACGTGAGCAGCCACGAAAAAGCTCTAGCAGTAACCGATTATGCACAATATCCATATAAGGCACAATGGGATGCTCTACGGATATAACATCATCCATATCTCGTACGACCCGCTTATAGATCACCGGGCGTGCCGCAGGATGAAGCGGATGCAGTTTAGAAAAATTCCCTTTTTCGTCATATATAGGCTCATAGAATGAGGGGACATAAACACCATCGACAAGGAGCAGTCGTGTGAGAAATTCTCGGCGGCCTCCCTGTCTGCCCCCCGCATCCCACGCGATAAAAGTATCACAGACCTCTAAAATAACCTCCTCACCCTCACCGACGATAAAGAAATCAAAGAAATCTGCAACAGGCTCTACATTGTAAACACAGGGACCCCCTCCAACAATAAACGGAGCACTTTCATCGCGCTCCCGTGCAAAGAGTGGTATCCGGGCGAGATCGAGCATATTAAGCACATTGGAATAAATCATCTCATACTGCAATGAAAACCCTAGGAAATCAAATGCTGTAAGTTCCTGCCGGGATTCAAGCGAAAAGAGCGGTATCCCATGTGCCCGCATCTTCTCCTCCATATCAATCCATGGCGCATAGACCCGTTCGGCAGCAATGTCGTCACGACGATTGAGGATCTCATAGAGAATGGATATCCCGAGATTGCTCATACCAACTTCATATACATCGGGCAGAGCGAGTGCGAATTTGCAGCGCACATGCGTCCAATCTTTTTGTATCGCGTTCCATTCGCCCCCTGTATAGCGCGCAGGTTTCAGCACGGATTGCAGGACACCATGATCAAGCTGTACCATTTCTTTATTCGATCCTCCACATCGTTTACATATAATAAAAGAGGCTGCTGCACGAAGGCAGGCAGCCTCACATCGTCTTTCATCTAAAACAATAACTTTTGTCGTCGAAGGCGAATATTGAGCAGGATGGCAATTGCCATGATATTCGTCGTCAAAGAACTCACGCCATAACTCATCAAAGGGAGCGGGATCCCGGTGACAGGCATAATCCCCATGGTCATGCCAACATTGACAAGCACATGAAAGGCTATCATTGAGATGATCCCAACTGCCAGGAGCCGACCAAACGTATCACTTGCATCGCGTGCAATCTGAAGGCCGCGCCATAAAATGACAAGATAGAGCAAGAGCAGAATCACACACCCAACAAACCCAAGTTCTTCCCCTACAACAGAAAAGATGAAATCCGTATGATTTTCGGGCAGAAAGTTCAGCTGGCTCTGCGTCCCTCCAAACAGCCCCTTGCCAAAGAGCATGCCGGAGCCAATCGCAATTTTGGATTGGATGATGTGATACCCTGCACCCAGCGGGTCAACGTTGGGATCAAGGAATACCATGATGCGCATTTTCTGATAGTCCTTCAAAAAATGCCAAACAACAGGAAGTGCTGCCATTCCGGCGACAAAAAACCCCATAAGCAGCCGCAGCCGAATCCCTGCGATAAATATCATTCCAACGAAAATGGCTAAAAACACCAACGAAGTACCAAGATCCGGCTGCTTCAATACAAGAATAAACGGAACGCCCACATAGGCTGCAACAGGAAGCAGCCCTTTTAATGTATTAATCTTCCCGCCTTTTTTTTCAAGTATAGCAGCCAAAGAAATAATCATGATGAGCTTTGAGAATTCTGAAGGCTGAATACTGATCGGGCCGAGTGCGATCCACCGCTGTGCACCAAGTGCCGTCTGCCCAATGAGCATGACTAATACGAGTAAAATGAGATTAAACGCATAAAAATGATGCCCATATCGCTGCAAGACCTTATAGTCAAAGTTCATCAAAAAGATTGCAAGACCAATATCCACAAGAATTGAAATACCTTGACGCTGAACAAACCAATAGCGTTCTTCACTCGGTGTATTGACATGTGTCGCACTTCCGATGATGACAAGGCTCATAATAACAATGGCTGCTGTGGCCGCGATTAAGGTTAGATCTGTACGTCGTAAAAGACGCTTTGAGAGTATCATCGACCGCACCTAACAGATGGTTGACCGCCCCCATGTTGTACACTGACAACAGGGATATTCACAACAAGCGCCATTGTATCATTCTCGTTTTCGAGTGAGAACTCCATTTCTTTCGTGTCGATATACATATACTTTGAAATCACTTGGATGATCTCAGCACGCATATGATCCATGATTTCAGGAGAGACACTCGCCCGATCGTTGATGATGACAAGCTGGAGACGCTTACGAGCCACTGATCCTGAGCTTTCTTTCATGCTAAGAAGCTTTTTCAGCGCATCCATCACTTTGGACCCTCCTTACTTTCTTCCAAAGAGTTTCTCTTTAATGGAGCCCCAAAAGTTATCTTTTGGAAACTCACGGAATGGGATTTCTTCCCCGCAAAGCCGTCCAACGACATCTAAAAAGGCCTGTCCCGCTGGAGACTCCTGCATCGTAACACACGGTTCCCCACGGTTGGTGCTCGTAACCACCATCTCATCATCAGGGATTTGTCCGATGCAGCGAACCGAAAGAATGTCGTCAATATCTCCTAGATCCAACATATCTCCCTTTTCAATCATCTTGGGGCGAATGCGATTTACAATGAGGCGGATATCCTCTTTGTTTGCACGGCCAAGTTCACCAATGATCTTATCCGCATCACGAACCGCTGAAATCTCTGGCATGGTTACTACAATAGCAATATCGGCCGCTGCAATCGCCGTCTTAAACCCTTGCTCAATCCCAGCAGGACAGTCAATGATAATCACATCATATTCCTGACGCAGCTGCTCGCACAGTACCGCAAGCTCCTCCGGATTCACTGCGCTCTTATCCTTAACCTGTGAAGTAGGAAGCAAAAACAGCGACTCATATTTCTTATGGCGAACCAACGCCTTCTTATACGGTACACGACCGGATGTTACATCTATAAGATCATATACAATGCGGTTTTCAAGCCCAAGTAGCAGATCAAGATTGCGCAATCCTGTATCCGTATCAATGAGAACTACGCTTTTCCCACGCATGGCAAAACCAGTACCGATGTTTGCCGTTGTTGTTGTTTTCCCGACACCTCCCTTTCCCGATGTCACGACATAAATTTCACTCATATCGTATCCTACCTCTCTACTGGCTCAATGATAATCTGCCCATCTTTAACATACGCACGCTCTGTCTTTCCCGACCGCTCCAAATCATCGGGCGGACGTGCCACATAATTTGCAATGCGGATCTGCGTTGGAATCAGATGGTCTGCTATGATGAATGCCGTGACGTCACCAGCCGCTCCGGCATGTATGACCCCACGGCAGGTTCCTCGAATATCAACGCTTCCTCCCGCTGTAATCTGCGCGCCCGGATTCACGTTGCCAAAAACGACGACAGACCCTTCTGTCTGAACCTCCTGTCCCCCGCGCAGCGTACGCTCAACAAAGACCATCTGGCGTGCAGAATCTGTTGGCAATGCTTTAGCTGCTGCCTCTGCCGCCGAACGTTTCCGCAGTTTTCGCGATGCAGAATCGGCAGATGCAAATTGCTCTGGTCGACAGATCAGCCCATGCGTACGAAACAGATTTCGCATCTCTTTGAATTCTGCTTCTGAAAACCGCTCACGCGGTACACGAACAACGGTTCCCTGCAAAAAAAATCCAGACCCGGATTTCAGTTTTTTTACGAGTTCTGCCATGATTTCTGAAAAGCCAATCTCAGACGGAAACTCTAACATCAGGGTGTCATTCGCTCCTTTGAGCTTTATCACATCCTCACGCACGCATACACCTACTCTCCTGGATTCTACTGTGTACGATCAAGCCCAAATGCAGCTTCTAGAATCTTGCGTCCGATCGGTACCGCTGAAACAGAACCATATCCACCTTGTTCTACAATAACCGCAACTACAATATTCGGATTTACATATGGTCCATAGGCAACGAACCATCCATGATCTCGCCCTTGAGAATTTTCTGACGTTCCTGTCTTTCCTGCAATATCAACGGGAAATCCATTAAACACACGTGCCGCTGTACCGATCTTCGTTACATCGTGCAACCCTTCCTGTACATTTCGGATGACCTCTGGATCAACACCAAGCTCTGAGAGCAGCGCAGGTTTGAACTCACGAATGGTATTCCCATCCACATCTACAATACGCTGTACAAGATGCGGACGATAGCGTTTCCCATTCGCTGCAATCTCCCCCATGACCATAGCCGCCTGCAATGGAGTCACCAGATTAAAGCCCTGTCCAATCGCTGCGTCAAACGTCTCTGACAGATACCACTCTCCATCTTGGAAGTTTTTTGCTTTGTACTCGCGATTGGGGACAAGTCCCTCAGCCTCATAAGGAAGATCTATGCCTGTCTTCTGCCCCAGACCAAAAAGACGCGCATACTTTTCCAGTGCATCTACCCCAAGACGGTTTCCCATCTCATAAAAGTAAACGTTATCTGAATGCACCAATGCCTCATGGAAATCAATCCAACCGAGTGCTTCCCCGGCTGCATTTGTCTTTGGGATAATCCAATGCTGACCTGAATCAAAAATCTTTTCCTGCGGTGTGACCTTATGTTCCGCAAGTGCCGCTGTCCCTGTGACAATCTTAAAAGTCGATCCAGGCGGATATTCCCCTGTGATCGCCTTGTTGTCCATCGGATGATATGGATTGTTGTTAATAATATTCCAATTTTCTGTCGAGATACCACGTGCAAAGAGATTCGGATTGAATGCAGGTCGGCTGACCATCGCAAGAACCTCGCCTGTCTGCGGATTCATAACGACTGCCGCAGCTGCATGTGCCTGCACGAGTTTTAACTGATCATCCACAGCGCGCTCTGCAGTCTCCTGAATATGTTTATCAATCGTCAGTACAAGGTCATTACCCGGAACGGGGGATTTCCGTCCTAAAATCTGTATGGGGCGTCCCGAAACATCTACTTCAACTTGCTCTCCGCCATTGACACCACGGATTTCTTTGTCATAGATGCGCTCTAGTCCAAACTTGCCAACTATGTAACCTGACTTATAGCCCTCATCCTTTCGTTTTTCCAACTCCTCTTCACTGATTTCGCTCACATATCCAAAAACATGTGCCGCCTGCTCCACAAGGATATAATCGCGAAAGGGCAGAACCTCAATGACCACCCCTGGATAATTATTCTTCTGCTCCTCAATGATGGAAACAATATCAGGTGTCACATCATTTTTGATGCGAATCGGATCAAACCCCACATGTGCATCAATCTTTCTCTGTATCTCCTCCACAGGGATATGAATGAGTGCAGCAACCCGTGCAATCACCTCCGGAGATATTTGTTCTGTCAGAGGAAGCAGTGAAACTGCAAACCCCGGTCGGTTCGTTACAAGAACCTCCCCATTGCGGTCAAAAAATGTTCCCCGCGCGGCTTCCGCAGGGATGATGCGAATGCGATTTCCCTCCGCAAGACGCGCGTACAGCTCGCCATCATATACTTGGAGATAGCCTGCACGCCCAAGGAGAACTGCTATAATACACACAATCACGGCACCTAAAAATTGCAGGCGTCCCGTGAAATCTACATGTTTATTCACAAAATTACACTCCGAAGATCTGATACTCAATAACTGTCGCGTTCATTCATCCGTTTATCAAGCTGAAATGTCGCCCAATGGATAGGATAGGCAAAAATAAACTGGAACAGAAGCAAAATGAACAGCATCCGCCACATATGCAGAAAAAGATTGAAAGAATAGCCTAACAGATACACAATGCAAGCTGATAGGATATACTGGGCAAACGTTGCTGCAACAGAGGCTAGAATGGGCAAAAAGAACTGTTCCTTAAACACGCGATCTGAAAAACGTCCGAAGAAAGCCCCGATGAGTGTCAATGTAAATGCATGGAGTCCAAAAAAAGAGCCTAGCATCAGATCTTCAATCAAGCCAAACAAGAAGCCAACAAACGCCCCCCACGCACTCCCGCGAAGAAAGGCATAGGAAACTGTCGCTAAAAGGACGAGATCCGGTATAACGCCATTGATCGCGATAAGGGGCATAAAGGAAAATTGGATGACAAAGAGCAAGAAAAAGAATATGAAAAAATAACGATATTCTCTCACGGCGCAACCGCCTTTACCTGCCCTGCAGCAGGCTGTGCAGGCGCACCTGCCGCCCCTTGCTGTCCGGCTTGTATGGGGGTTGGCGGAGCCTCACGCGAAGCAGTGATGACCGCTACGTCTTCCAATCGCTGAAAATCGACAGATGGTTCGATGACAGCAATCTTCAGCAGCCCGCTGTCATCACTGTGTTGAGAGGACACACGCCCAACAGTAAGTCCCTTGGGGTACACACCGCCAAAACCGGATGTAATAACAATATCGCCATCTTCGATATCTGCATTGCGTGGGATATTCACCATCTGCGGCATGTATGGGTTATCCGCAGCACCAACAACGATCCCTGTAACACGTGAGGCAGAACGCTGAATGAGGGTTCCGACGGATGAGCGTGCATCGAGAATGAGCTGTACCTTTGATGAAATAGGGGCGACTTCTGTTACATGACCAACGAGGCCCTTCCCTGTTACAACAGGCATATTCTCACGCACGCCATCCTGTGCACCACGATCGATGATAATGGTACTCGTCCAGAGTGATGCATCCCGTCCAATGACACGGGCTGCAAGTAAATCAAACTGCTTCGCCGTTTGCTTATAGGAAAGAAGTTCACGCAGACGGACATTCTCGGCCGCATACTCCTCTGCCATCATGTTTTCCTGCCGCAGCTGATCGATCTCGTTTTTCAGCATCTCATTCTGCTGGTGTACAGTTGCAATCTCGTGAATGTTTTCAGTGATATGGTAGATCTGCTGACTGCACCATGAAAAGGCCATCTCGAAGGGTGCAAGTACTGTACCGACCGTAGTCGTTGCGGCAGATGAATGAAACCTTCCACGTGCTGCAAAAAAGATAATGCAAAAAAGTGAAACTAGGACAAAGGCCAGCGCCCAAAGACGGTGGCTTGTCTTTCTTGTTGGTCCAATCCTTCCAAGCATTATTTTAATTTCTTCGACGACATGACAACGCTCTTGAGGAGGCCTATATTCTCAAGTGTCCGTCCGGTTCCTTCACCCACACACGAGAGCGCATCCTCCGACACAAGCACGGGCATTCCCGTTTCATGAGAAAGCAGCTTATCCAAGTTCATAAGAAGTGCACCGCCGCCCGTCATCATAATGCCATGGTCCATAACATCTGCTGCAAGTTCCGGCGGGGTTTTTTCAAGAGTATTCTTCACTGCATCAATGATCTTGTAAATAGGCTCATTGAGGGCCTCGCGCACTTCTCTCGTCTGAATGGTGAGCGTTTTCGGCAAACCACTCACCAAGTCGCGTCCGCGAATATCCATCGTGCGGTCTGTCTCAGGAGTCACAATGGCTGTTCCAATGGTGATCTTGATCTCCTCTGCTGTACGTTCACCAATCATGAGATTATAGAGGCGCTTAATATACTGCACGATGGCGGTATCCATCTCATCTCCGCCAATGCGAATGGATCGGCTTGTGACAATTCCCCCAAGAGAGATGACGGCGATCTCTGTGGTGCCGCCGCCAATATCCACGACCATATTGCCTGTTGCTTCCTCAACAGGGAGGCCGGCGCCGATTGCCGCTGCCATAGGCTCCTCGATCAGATACGCCTCACGTGCGCCTGCCTGTTGTGCCGCATCAATGACCGCACGCTTTTCGACTTCTGTAACGCCGGAGGGAACACCAACCACAACACGCGGGCGCATAAAAGTCTTAGAGCCCATCGCTTTGCGAATAAAATATTTCAGCATTGCCTGCGTCACATCAAAGTCTGCAATGACGCCTTCCTTCATCGGCCGAATAGCAACAATATTACCAGGCGTGCGCCCGATCATCTGTTTGGCTTCCTCTCCTACGGCAAGAACCTCTCCAGTATCACTTTTTATCGCTACAACAGAGGGCTCGCGCAGGACAATCCCTCTCCCTTTTACATGCACCAATGTGTTGGCTGTGCCAAGATCGATCCCCATATCATGTCCATTAAAAAGACCAAGCATTGTAAAAGAAGTCTCCTTCCCTCAGATGAGAATATCTATTCTTGTTTCGCGCTGCAAATCATGCAGAAACGGGCAAGTAGATTCAGTATATCATAATACCTCTATTTTTTCCATGGGATTTTTATCGTGAAAATTTAATTACGATTAGATATATCACCTATTTTGACCATTTCTCACGCAGATACGATAGATATTATAGGGCTTTGAAGTCCCTTCCTTGACGCTCCCCCTGATTTCATCTATAATGAATTTCAAGAAACAAGAATATTGCACAAGGAGCCTGAAACGAATGAATATTCAATCGAGACTGCTGGCGGTAGATTTTTATAATTGCAAGGGTGAAAAATACTATGACGAGGACGCGCTCCGTGCGAAAATAACAGAAATACTGCACTCTTTTCGCCTCACTCCCATGCAGATGATCGCTGATGGAGAGCACAGCAGCCACCTTTCTATGCTCGTACTTCTGCCGGATGGTCACCTGGCGCTGCATATGCACCCACGTCTTCGTCACGTCTCCTTAGACATATATTTCTGTTCAAAGGATCCGACTCCTGACCCAATCGCACAAAGTTTTCGAAAAATCTTCCAACCGGAAAAAACCAAGAGCACACATCTAAGACGCGGTGATTTCCGCTCTTTCACAGAAATCAAACCCAAAACGACAACACGGGTCGCACCATTTCGAAAAATCAAAAGTACCGCAGCCAAGGTGATCCGCAGTCTGGCGCGTCACAACCGCTGACAGGAAAACATCAAAAGAGCCGTTATCCCACCCTCCCCTAAGAGGTGCGTGATGACGGCTCTTTTTTAGGCACACTATAGGTCTCCCACCATACTCTGCTGGCATGCGGGACAATAACCAAAAAAGTACATCTGCTGCGCAATGACGCGATACCCTGTGATAGACGATACATTTTTATCAAGCGCAGGCAATGCTGCAATCGGGACATCAACCACCTTATCACATCCAACACAGCGCACATGCGGATGCTGTGAAATATCTGCATCATAGCGGAATGCTTCTTCCCCTACGTTAAGTTCCTGAACAATTCCAATTTCACAAAAGGCATCCAACGACTTATATACTGTGGCCAGGCTCATTGTTGGGTAATTGGGGCGAAGCTCCTTATAGAGTGCTTCCGCTGTTGGATGCTCTCGTGTTGCCGCAAGCGCTGCATATACAGCCAAGCGCTGCGGTGTAACCTTCTTTTTATTTTGACGGAGAATCTCCGTCACTTCATTCAATGTCAGCATCATTTCTTCTCGCACGATAATTTCCTTTTCTTTTTCATATAAAAGTAAAATAATTATTACTTAGTTTATTATAATACTCTATCTGTAAAATCCTGTCAATAGTCCTAGTTTATCTATATAAAACACATTGGAAACTTTGTGCCATATAAGAATCATGTTATAATAAACGCATTGATAGAAAAATCCCTGTAAATAAATCGCGTTATAAAGGAGAACGATATTATGAGTCTGCTGCATGAAACAATTGCCTCCATTCATCCTATTGATGCTCAGCTTGCAGAGCACGTAGAAAATACATTTTCCGCATATGAATCGATGAACTTCGGCCGCTTCAAACATGCACTGATTCGCTACATCTGCACCCAAGGAGTGCTTCATCCAAAGCAGCCACAGACCACAATCGTAATCTCCTGCGCAGACCACGGGGTTGCCGCAGAAAGCGTCAGCGCCTATCCACCTGAAACAACGCTGCATATGATGCGCAACTACCTCATCGCACACGGCGGTGCAGCAAATGCTATGGCAAATTACACAGGGGCAGCGCTGATTGTTGCTGATCTCGGCGTCAACGCTGATACCTCTGGAATCCCAGGTCTTTTGCACCGCAGTATCGCACGTGGTACTGCAAACATGACACATGGCGCTGCGATGACGTATGAACAGGCCATACAGGCCGTCGAAACTGGAATTTCGATTGCATACCGTTGCGCAGAGCGCGGCGACTCCTGTATACTCCCTGGCGAAATGGGCATTGCTAATACGACCGCCAGTGCTGCCATCGTCGCCGCATTCTTAGAACTATCCCCCAAAGAGGTTACAGGACGCGGTGCAAATATCTCTGATGCCAGACTGCACCATAAAATTGAAACGGTTCAGCGTGCGCTATCCATCAATCGCCCCAATCCAAAAGACGGCCTCGATGTCCTTGCAAAAGTAGGGGGATTTGAGCTGGGCTGCATTGCGGGATTGATTCTCGGCGCAGCAGCGCGGCACATACTCGTCATTCTCGATGGGGCAAATACGACCTCAGCCGCCCTCATTGCTCAGTCCCTTGCCCCCTGCTGCACTGATTATCTGCTTGCCTCCCATCAGTCTTTAACGGAAGGTTCACAGCCGCACGCTCTACGGTATTTGGGATTATCTCCCTCCCTGCGCCTGGACATCCGCCTGAGCGAGACGGCCGGCTCTGCGATCATGCTGCATATGCTCACTCAAATGTTATGTGTCTGGAACGCTATGGACAGCAGCAAAAAAGACATCCCCGGCAAACGTGTCAGCAAAGATAAAGATTTCACGCCCCCTCCCGTCATAACCTCCCTCCCAGATGAGATACAACATGCGGCTGATGCTTATGCAAAAACAATCCCGTCGCCCGATCAAAATGCCATGACAGCCTGTCAATACCATTTAGACAACCTCGCGAAGCCCATTCACAGCCTCGGATACCTAGAAACCATCGCCGTCCAACTTGCAGGGATTACAGGAACTACGCATCCGCCGATTACACGTACATCCGCACTCATCATTATTGCATCACATAACCATCTCCCCGAGGAAGTCCCTGTAATACTCTCTGCCATGGCGGCCCATGAGGAAATGCCCATTTATCAGATTCCCGTCTCCCCTGCCTATACACTTGCAGAGGGCTTGCAGTTTGCATATGAAAAGACTCTGCTGCATGCGAAAAGACATCCCATTATCCTTCTCAGCGCCCTAGCGAACGATGCGCACACGGGCATTGTTTCTGCCCTTCTCGGCGCACTGAGCGCCGCTGCGGCATGTGGTTGTCTGATCCTCCCCGCCGACGCGCAGACCGATCGGATCTCACGAGAGGCAGAAGCATCTTATCCGGCCCTGTCCCCCTATATCCTGCACATTCTGCCCGATATGCTGACACCGGGTGCCTTCTTACCCATGGCGACGGCAGGGATTCTTGGAACCAGTATCATCCATGCTGCACTGCACATGCTGAATGATATGAAAACATTCACAGAAACAGGCGTGGCAGTTGCGATTGACGGTCTTGGTACGGGAAGACAAGTGAATACCTTATCACAAAGCAAAGCATAGACTGAATTATTTTCATTATTTCCTAATATTCATTGAGAATTCCTTGCGGTTACAGAAAAAAAATATTATAATGAGAGCCGTGTCATTGATGAGAAAGAGTCGAAGGAGGAGGACACTGTTTGAGATATTCCCTGATGCGTGGTTTTTGGCATCTGTTCAAAGGATACTGGAGTTCCGCAGAAAAATGGCGTGCACGAGGGCTGCTCGCTGCGGTCATTCTGCTCAACCTCGTCATGGTTTATTTGCTCGTGCGCATCAATGACTGGTACCGTATTTTTTACGATGCACTGCAAGCTTATGACTGGGCGTCGTTCTGGCCGCTCATCGGTGAGTTTACAGGACTTGCTTTTGTCTATATTTTAATCGCTGTCTATGCCATCTATCTCCGGCAGATGCTGACCATCAACTGGCGAACATGGATGACAGAGCGGTATCTTGCGCGTTGGATGCAGGGACAAACGTACTATCGACTGCAAGTGCTTCGCAGCGATACGGATAATCCGGATCAGCGTATCAGTGAGGACATCAATCAGTTTGTAACACTGACACTGACGCTCCTGGTCGGCATATTGCGCCAACTGACGACGCTCGGCGCATTTGCCGTTGTCCTTTGGAACCTGTCAGGCGTTCTCACAGTTCCCATCGGCACGGCAGAATTTTCCATCTATGGCTATATGTTTTGGCTGTCCCTGCTCTACTCCGGATTTGGAACATACTTTGCCCACCGTGTTGGCCGCAAACTGATCAAACTCAACTTCGACCAACAGCGCTATGAGGCAGATTTTCGATTCAGCATGATGCGCGCTCGCGAAAACAGTGAAAATATCGCCTTTTACCATGGTGAAATGGCAGAGACCGTAGGGTTTAAGGAGCGTTTTGCAAACGTCATCAAAAATTATTGGGGGCTGATGCGGCGAACGAAGCTGCTGAATTTTTATGTCAATGGGTACGGTCAGCTTGCCATCATCTTCCCGCTCATCATGGCGGCACCGCGCTACTATGCCGGCGAGATTGCTCTTGGCGGACTCATGCAGACCACCTCTGCATTCGGTCGCGTGCAGGATGCCTTGTCCTTTTTTGTCGATTCATACAGCTCCATCGCCGAACTCGCCGCCGTGATTCAGCGACTTGCAGGATTCACGGAGCATATGGAAGACACGGCGCAGGTCAAAAGCGGAATCATGCGCTTAGAAAACCATACAGGTACACTGGAACTCGCCGGCTTGTCGGTTGCTCTGCCAGACGGCACACCCCTGCTCAAAGACTGCACCCTTATGCTGCCGCGTGGGATCCGCGTTCTTGTAACAGGCGTTTCCGGCGCAGGAAAGAGTACACTCCTCCGTTCGCTTGCAGGGATATGGCCATATGGAAGCGGCACAATTCGCCTGCCGCAAGACGAGCGGCGCCTCTTTCTTCCCCAGCGTCCCTATCTTATGCTCGGCTCTTTGCGCCGTGCACTCTCTTACCCAAACACAGCATCAGAACCTACGGAAAGAATCACACAGATTTTGCAGAGCGTTGGCCTATCACATATTGCAGCACGCCTCGATGAAGTGGACGATTGGAGCCGCATCCTCTCGCTTGGCGAACAACAGCGGCTTGCCTTTGCCCGCATTCTGCTGATCCGCCCCGACTGGGTATTCTTGGATGAGGCTACCTCTGCCTTAGATGAACCACGGGAGCGTGAAATGTATGAACTGCTTCGGCAAGAGCTGCCAACGATGAGCATTATCAGTGTCGGACATCGTTCCACACTTTTATCCGTACATGATACAGTGCTGCACCTAAATCACGGAACATTTACCTATCAGGAGATCCAACATGACTCGTAGAGACTTTTTACAGCGCCTTTGCCTTCTTGGCGTAGGTGCTGCCGCACTCCCCCTTTTTCCCGCAGCTGCCGAAGCATCGTGGTATATCCCAACGGCTTTGCCCGGCATCTCAGTTCGTCCAACATATTTGCAGTTCGGACCACTTGAAAACCGCTTTTTCACAAACTGTATTGTCGTTCATCATATTGGCAACACAAATGCGGATGTCTCTGCGGAAACGGTTCATCAATGGCATCTCAATAATGGATGGTCGGGCATCGGCTATCATTTTCTCATCCGAAAAGACGGCACCATCGAGGAGGGACGTCCTCTTGGCACCGTTGGTGCACATGTCTATGGTGAAAATCGCCACACTGTCGGAATCAATGTGGTTGGCAATTTTGAGGCTGCTGTGCCAACAGAGGCACAAAAATCAGCCGTGGCGCATCTGATTGCTTCACTCTGCACGGTTTATCAGTTTGACCCGGAATGGGAGGGTACCGTTTTTGGGCACCGCGACCTCAGCGCAACGGCCTGCCCCGGTCGCTATCTCTACGAGCAAATGCCCGACATCGTGGAACAATCGCTCATCTACTATGGCTCAGAAGAACTCGCTGCAGAACGCATCCGTATTGCACAGCAAGAACGTGAGGAAGCACAGCAGCAAGCAGAACTCGCACGCAACCGCATAGAGGAACACCGTCAAAGAACTGTCCCCTACACAAGACCAGAGCATCCGTCACAGTCCGCACAAAGTACAACGGAAAGGTCACGTGTAAAACGCAGTAAAAAATAAATGGAGGGAACGGCATGGGATTTCACTACCATTGGTTTGACCGCGACCAGGAAAAAGTAGACGATTTCGGCATCCCGCTCACAAGAGCGGATATTGATGCACGGGAACGTGCAAAAAAACCAAGTCGTGTCTTTTCGCGCGGGGAACAGACCGGCATCGTACTCGCTGCCCTGATTTTTTCTTATGGGTACAGCCAAGGGGATTTTTCGCTTATATTCTTCTGTCTCTCCTTTCTCATTTTTGAATTCCGAAAAATCGCCCAACGCTGCATGGGGGCTCATGGGACAAGTATTGCCAATGCCATGCAGGGATGCAGCATTGCTATGCTCCTCGGGGCTATCGCAATGTTATGGATTTGAAAGACTGGAGATTTCCTTTTAGGAGGAACCTTATTTGAAACAACAGATGGGCATGGGGCTTGTTAAGGTCGGCGCTGCACTTGCCATTATTTTAATGTTTGTCATCATCCACCTTATTGCGCCCAACTTTCTTCCATCATTCATATCCCTGCTGGCAAGCGGTGATATTACAGCGACGGTGGAGTACATACGCTCATTTGGAGATGGTGCTGTCCTCTTTGCTTTCTTTCTCACGCTCTTTACCAATGCCCTTGGGTTTCCGCCGGCGATCATCTTCTCAACAGCAAATGTCATTCTCTTTGGCCTTTTTCCAGGCATTCTGCTTTCCTGCGTCGCAGAGACAGTTGGCGTTACGATTGCCTTTATACTCATGCGTTTTTATTTCCGCGACGCAGCTGAAAAGGTCATCGCAAAGAGTCCATTTCTCTCAAAGATCGATCATTACAGCGGCAGCAAAGGCTTCTTTGTTATGCTCATCGGCCGTATGGTTCCCTATTTCCCCTCTGCACTGCTGAATGCAGTCGGTGCACTCTCTTCCATTCGTCTCCGTGAGTATATGCTCGCTTCTTTTGTTGGAAAATTCCCATCTACAGGCATCGAGGCAATCATCGGCCATGATCTTATCATGCAGCAGGAAAGCCATATGCGCCTCATTATCGTAATCATTGGCGCCATCGTTCTCATCGTCGCAGCAGTACGCTATGAAAAGCACGTCATGCGTAAGGAAGGACATTATTCATGACACGGCGTTCCTTTTTACAAACGGCTGCAAAAGCAGCACTGACAATGGGGCTGGGCAGCGTTTTTCCCTCTGTGTGCCGCGCTGCCGCAGCACCCCAAGGCATTCTCCACTTGAGACAAATCATAACCGCAAATCCAATGCGGTCACGTATGATCCAGTGGGACAGTCCGGCTTTACTGTCTGATGTACGTATTGAGGTACGTGCCGCTGATACATCGGAGATATACGCTGCTGCACCAGCTTATACCTATTTTGTCATGGACGGTACAGAACAGTATATCTATCACGCAGAAATCCCTATTTCAATGCAGGGCGGCACCTATCGTGTACAGCATGCAGGCGGCTCCTCTCCATGGATTCCGCTGTCTGCCTCTTTACCGGACAGCCAAGAGCCTTTATCCATGCTGATCTTCTCTGACAGTCAATGCGGTGAAAGCTATGATGTATGGCGCACGGTCTATCATGCTGCATGCCAGCGGCACCCTCTTACGGACGCCGTTGCCATCGTGGGCGATCTCACCGACAACGGTGAATCTCAGTGGCATTGGAACAGTTTCTTTGATGCGATGGAGGGCGCTGACAGCCCCCTCGCGCACATTGTACATGTCCCCGTGCTCGGCAATCATGAGTACTATGATCTAAATTGGCATGCTGCACCGCCCACACGCTATCTTAACACATTTGCCCTCCCCGAAAATGGCAGTGATTCCTTCCGAGGTCATTACTATTCTTTTGATCTCGGTCCTGTACATTTTATCGTCCTCGATACACAATTCTTCGAACTCGGTGCACGTGGAGAGGAACTAAAAACGAAGCAGCTTCGTTGGCTCATACAAGATGCGACCGCAAGTACGGCCCCTTGGCGTATCGTGCTCATGCACAAGGATATTCTCTCCTACGGAGATTACCAACCGGAACAGCAGATTGATACAGGGATCAGCGATGTTGGACGCATCTTTTTGGATGTATTCGACAGCCTTGCAGTCGATCTCGTCATCAGCGGGCATATCCATACATACCGCCGCCGCCAGATACGTTTTGGGCAAAGGGATCCGCATGGTACACTTTACCTGCTTGCGGGTCCCGCCGGCAATCAGAGCTTTCATGTCCCGCCCGAAATATATGACGAATACGCGGCAGTACAGCCTATCCCACCGAACTATCTATATCTTGAAGCAGCACCGGAGCGGCTTCGCATCATTTGTGAAACAGTGCAGGGCGAGGTACTGGATGCCCTTGATTATACAAAAGATCACAGGGCGACGATCTACGGTTAAATCACTCAAAAAACACCAGCAGAGCGTACCCTGCCGGTGTTGATCAATATGGAACTCATCTGTGTGCGGGCAAATTAAAACTCAATTCCCTTTTGTGCCTTGATCCCTTTTTGAAATGGATGCTTTACAAGATGCATTTCTGTAACGAGATCTGCACGGTCAATGAGTTTTTGAGATGCATTTCTGCCCGTGAATATAAGATGTGTTGATTCTGAACGCGCAGCAAGCAGCTGCTCTAATGCTTCATCGCCAACGAGGCCGAACGAATCAACATAATTGAATTCGTCCAAAATCACCATATCCCATGCACCGCTGCGCACTTCATCCCGCGCCATCGCTATCAGCGCTGCTGCGGCGGCACGATGTTCTTCTAAAGCACCTTGACCGCGCCGCGTAAAACCAAGCCCACCTTGACGGATTTCAATGCACTCCTGCGCAGCACGAAGCGCTTCAACGGCTTTTAGCTCACCATAAGTCCAGCTCCCCTTGATGAACTGCAGTATAAGAACACGCATACCATTGCCCCATGCACGTATTGCCATACCAAGTGCTGCTGTAGTTTTTCCCTTGCCGTCACCTGTATGAACGATAATCAGTCCTTTATTCTTGTTTTCCATTGCATATCACCTCATTTTGATTGACCAAGACCACCGCTGTCATTTCAGGGGGACTTATGAAACGCTTTTTCTATGGTGCGGGCATCCTTTTTCTTGTCACAATCCTATGTATTTTTCTTATGGAAAAAACGAATCTTCTCGGTCTTAAGACTTTTACAATGACCGTGCAGTTCTCAAAAGATCCCGATACCATATCATTATCATGGGAGCCGCTTCCCTATCCTTGTTTCTATCGTGTGGACACCGCCATCAAAATAACGGAAGCGGAAGCGTTCTCCTACCAACATGTAAAAACAGATTTTACAACTGCTCTGACACATCCCATCATCTCAGCAGCAGTTCCACTGTATTACAGGGTCACTGCATATGGGATCCTCGGAGCCATAACCGCACCTTCTGAATGGGTACACACGCCATATTGTGAAACTGAAGCACCTATTCCCATTTCTCATTATACGGAAGAACATCCTGCCAGTCTCATGCCCTTTCTTGTATGGCACAGCATGCCAAACGCAGTACTCTATGAACTGGAGCTGCTCTCTGCACCGCCAGAACAGGAAGGGGGAACTGCGCTGTCACAGACAAACCACATCGCAAGCACACGCCGCATTTTCACGAACGGATGGCAGGCAGATCTGCGCAGCTTTTCAGCTGTTCCTAAAATCTACTGGCGTGTACGTGCACTTGACATGAACCGTGAACCCATTGGGGAATTTTCCACTGCTGCGCCCATTGTTTTGAGCAAAGACGAGAAACTCCCAACATGTCCACTCCCAAACACTTTTGATACAGGCACATCATACCGGCAGCCCATCTATCCGGTATACCAATGGATCCCACTCCATGACGTAAGGCAATATGAGGTAGAACTTCTGACAGAACCGCCCACTGAGCCTTATGGCAAGATGCCTGATCCAAATCGCGTCTGGGCACAAACGACAACGGGGGTCAACGCCATCTATGACGAATATGCACGCCCCTATGCAGGCATCTACTACTGGCGCGTACGCGGCATAGATGCGGAAAGCAATACTGTTGGAACCTGGTCGGACACAGCCTCGTTCATGGTAGATCCGACAAAGAGAAAGCGCATATATGCAGCGATCTTAGGTGACAGCATTACCCATGGCGGCGGCGCCATATCGAACTCCCCCGCGCTGCCCGAATACAGTTATACAACCTATCTTTCCTTTGATTGTCTCAATCTCGGACGAAGCGGAGATACCTCACACACTACTTTGGAGCGTTTTGATGCAGATGTGCTTCCCATTCGTCCACTCAACCTTTTGATTCTCACAGGATCAAACAGCCTGCGCGATGATCAGATCTCGGCACAAGACATTATAGAAGATCTCAGCCATATACAGGAAAAATGCATTGAAAACCATATTCATCCTGTTTTTCTTACAATCTTGCCGCTGAATCCAAACGCCATCGCACTTGCATTTCAAACAGAAACAGATCCTGCTTGGCATGACAAACTGCATCAAGTGAACGCATGGATCCGCACGCAGGATCATTACATCGACCTCGAACCATATTTTTATGATGAGACAGAAACAATCCTTGCACCCATGATGTCCACAGACGGACTGCACCCCGATATACAGGGAAAGCTGCATATGGCAGAAATCATCAATGCACATCGTGACCAGCTGCGTGAACGAACATTTTTTGAATAAAATAGGAGCAGTAGGCAACGTATACTGCTCTTTTTATATTGTGCCCCTGTGCTGGATCAGCATAGCATCCCCAAATGAAAAGAACCGATAATGCTCTGTGACGCCAACACCATAGGCCCCAAGTGTAAACGTCCGCCCTGCAAAGGCACTGATGAGCATAATAAGCGTTGATTTAGGCAGATGAAAATTCGTAATAACGGCATCCACCACCTTAAACTGATACCCGGGATAGATGAAAATATTGGTGCAGCCCGCCCCTGCCTGCACCGCACCAGTTTCTAATGCAGCGGATTCCAGTGTTCGAATCGAGGTCGTTCCCACGGCAACAACGCGCCGTCCTGCTGCTTTTGCACGCAGAATAAGCTGTGCTGTTTCCTCCGGCACAGCATAATATTCACTGTGCATCACATGGTTTTCAATGACCTGTTCATGAACAGGACGAAATGTCCCAAGCCCTACATGCAATGTGACAAATCCAAATACAATCCCCTTCTCCTGTAGACGCTGCATCAGGTCTTTTGTAAAATGCAGCCCTGCCGTCGGTGCTGCAGCCGAGCCTTTAACACGACTATATATGGTCTGATAGCGTTCATGATCGGTCAATGTCTCATGGATATAGGGAGGGAGCGGCACTTCACCGAAACGGTCAAGGATTTCCTCAAAAATTCCTTGATAGTGAAATTCCACAATACGCCCGCCAAAATCAGTGGATGCAAGAACCTCACAGGAGAGTTCTTCGGAAAAACGAATCTCAGTTCCTACACGCACTTTTTTCCCAGGTTTTACAAGCGTCTCCCACTGGTCGCCAGAGAGACGGCGCAGCAAGAATACTTCTGTTTTTCCACCGTTTGGACAACGTCTGCCGATCAGTCGCGCAGGGAGAACACGCGTATCGTTGAAAATCAAAACATCTCCATCTTCCAGAAAATCCCCCAGCTCATGAAAATAATGATGCGCGATGGTCTGGGTACGCGGATCCAGCACCATGAGCCGAGAGGCATCACGCGGTTCGACAGGGGTCTGGGCGATACGCTCCTCTGGCAAATCATAGTCAAAATCAGAAATATCCATACTGCTTGTGTTCCCTCATGGATCGACTGCTGCGGCAATGAGATGCAGCAACAGCTTAATAAATGACAAACCAGCGATCAGTTGACCGCCAGTGCTCTTTCCTGCGCTGTAAGGCGCCGTCGTTTCTTTTCTTTATTCTCTTTGCGCTGAATTTTTCGGAGTGCACGACTGTACCGCTCCTCCTCGCTGAAGACACAGCCACAATAAGACTGACGATAAAGACCGAGCTCTTTGCTGATATCAATGCCTTCCTGCCACCCTACACGGAAATCCTCATAATAAAAAGAAACACCATAGATCTTTGCATAGCGCTCTGCAACGGCGCGCATAAGGTCATGATTTTGATAGATGCTATAAAAAAGCGTCGAAGTAAATGCTTCAAATTGATGCTGCGCGGCATAACTTGCCGCATTCTCTAACCGCCATGTATAACACATTGCACAGCGGCCGGCACGTGTCCCTTCAGCGGGAAGTGCCTTCTTCAAAAAATCCCGCATACGATATTCCTGATCAGCAGCAAAATTCATATGCGCATATTCTGCAAATTTTTTAGCACTGCGCAGCCGCTCATCCCATTCTGTATACGGATGGATGTTGGGATTAAAAAAATACCCCGTCGGTTCAATGCCATCCTCACGCAGTTTTTTTACGGGATAACAAGAGCAAGGACCACAGCACATATGCAAAAGAAGTTTCATCTCAGAGTAAATCCTCCTGCCTGCATGCTCCCTGTGGATGTGAAATCCCCATATGCTTATATCCTCCATGTGTGACAATCCGTCCACGTGCCGTACGCGCGATAAATCCAAGCTGGATGAGATATGGCTCATAGACATCCTCGATGGTCTCGACCATCTCACTGAGCGCCGCTGCCAGAGTTTTCAGTCCTACAGGGCCTCCCGAGAATTTCGTAATCATGACCTCCAACATGTGCCGGTCTTTATTCTCCAAGCCGCATTCATCCACTTCCAGTGCCTCTAATGCCTGCAACGCCACAGTACGAGATATGACATTTGCCCCAGATACTTGGGCAATATCGCGGACGCGTTTTAGGATACGATTGGCAACCCGCGGCGTTCCCCGAGAGCGCCGGGCAACCTCTAAAGCAGCATCTTTTTCAATCTCAACGGAAAGGATCTCAGCACTGCGCTCAATGATCAGCAGCAATGCCTCCGGCGTGTAATACTCCAATCGGGATTGAATACCAAAGCGATCACGCAGCGGCGCTGACAGCGCTCCTGTCTTCGTCGTTGCTCCAACGAGGGTAAATGGAGCGAGATCCAAACGAATGGAGCGTGCACTGGGCCCTTTGCCGATGATAATATCAATGGCATGGTCCTCCATCGCCGCATAGAGGATTTCCTCCACCTGATGAGAGAGGCGGTGAATCTCATCAATAAACAGAATGTCATGCTCTTGAAGATTGGTCAGCAATGACGCAAGATCCCCTTGCCGTTCAATTGCCGGCGCAGAGGTCTGACGGAAATTCGCTCCCATCTCATTTGCGATAATCCCCGCCAGTGTCGTCTTTCCAAGACCTGGTGGTCCATAAAGGAGCACATGATCGAGTGCTTCATTCCGCGAGAGTGCCGCCTGTATAAACTGGGACAGATTGGACTTTACCTTGTCCTGTCCAATGTATTCGCTGAGCCTGCGCGGACGTAAACTGTACTGCCAGCCGTCTGCACTTTGTTCATCCAAAGAGACGATTTCTTCCCCCTCGTTTATATCCATAACCAACTCCTCAATTGCATTGGATCAAAAACGCTGAAGCTGCGACAGCGCATACCGGATCAATTCCTCTGTCGTAGCATGAGCCATCGGTTCCTTCAATACAGCTTGAATTTCGCTCTGCTGAAAACCAAGCCCCAAAAGTGCAGAAACGGCCTCGCCCAGTGCGCCGCTGTACTCCTCCGGAGCAGCGGCATATGCCGTATGTCCCGGCGCCCCATCTGTGATCATCTCCGGCAGCTTATCTTTGAGTTCCAAGATAATGCGCTCCGCAGTCTTTTTTCCGATGCCCGGCAGCCGCATAATCCCTTTGATGTCCTGTTGATGTACCAGCTGGTAGAAAGCCTGCTCTGTCGTTGCTGAGAGTATCCCCTGTGCGGCCTTTGGTCCAACGCCTGAGATTCCGATAAGAAGCTGAAAGAGCTCGTATTCCTCCTGCGTTGAAAAGCCGTAAAGAAGAATCGCATCCTCACGCACGTGTGTGTGGATATAGAGCGCTGCCTGTGTACCAACATGAAGATTCTCACGTGTTCTCTGTGAAACAAACACACGGTACCCGACATCATGGACATCCAACAGACAGCGATGAACAGCCGCCGTCATCACTGTCCCCCGCAAAAAACCAATCATCTGCCATATCTCCCATCTATATGAGCTGATTACGCCATGCGATGCTGTCTACACAATGTGCAGTACTGATTGCAACAGCAAGTGCATCCGCCGTATCATCCGGATGCGGCGGCGCAGGCAGATGAAGCAGCTTCGTCACCATATAGATAACCTGTTCTTTGGTGGCTTTGCCATATCCGGTCACTGACTGCTTGACTTGCAGAGGGGTGCGTTCCACCAACGGGATATGATTCTTTGCCGCTGCAAGCAGAACAACCCCACGCGCCTGCCCTACCGGAATCGCCGTGGTGACGTTCCGATTGAAGAACAGCTGCTCAACCCCCATCGCACTGGGGCGATATTCCTGCAACAGTGACTCAAGTTCGATATAGAGCTTCAGCAAGCGCTGCTGCGGCTGCATTTTAGCGGGCGTTGTAATCGCTCCATATGCACGGGGAACCAGACGGCTGCCTGCCTGTTCAACAAAACCATATCCACAGATTGCAGTGCCCGGGTCGATGCCAACTACCAACATACTGTGCTTTTATCCATGATATTGCTAAAATATTTATCTGCACACAGATGAGGATCGACGCTCTTAGGACTCTCCGGCATAATTGCTGTAAACATTCTGAACATCATCATTATCCTCGAGTGCATCAATGAGTGTCTGCATTTTTTCCGCATCTTTATCTGTAAGAGCAACAGTTGTATCGGGAACCATGGTGACCTCTGCAGATACAGTTTCAATCCCCTTTTCACCGAGAACTGTTTCAATTGCATCAAAAGCATCCGGTGCTGCTGTAATTTCAAAAACATCATCCTCTGTACGCATATCCTCTGCGCCAGCCTCAAGGACAAGTTCAAGAAGCATATCCTCATCATCAAAAGATTCACGTTCCACGATAAATATCGCTTTCTTCTTAAACATCCAAGAAACACAGCCATCCTGCCCCAAATTACCGCCATACTTTGAAAACAGATGACGAACATCCGCTGCCGTACGATTGCGGTTGTCCGTTAGTATATCAAGCATAACCGCTGTCCCGCCGGGTCCATATCCCTCGTAGACGACTTCCTCATAATTGCTTCCCTCACTCGCACCAAGGCCTTTTTGAATGGCACGGTTGATATTGTCCTTCGGGATATTATTGGCCTTCGCCTTAGACAGCGCAAGCTTTAGGCGCATGTTCCCGGTCGGATCCCCGCCGCCCATGCGAACGGCAATGGTAATCTCCCGACTGATCTTCGTAGTGATTTTCCCTCGAATTGCATCATTTGCGCCCTTTTTGCGCTTGATATTTGCCCATTTTGAATGTCCTGACATTGTAGGATCTCCTTCTATATGCGATGATATGCACTTTAATCAACCAATTTATAGTGCTTCTTTTTCCCTTTTTTAATGAGGGCCTCTCCTGCAAGAAAATCTGCCGCATGCAGAATATAATGCTCATCGGTCACGCGCGTCTCATTCAGCGTAAGCCCCCCCTGCTGAATCATTCGGCGTGCCTCACTCTTAGAAGGAAACACCTGCCCGCGCACAAGTACATCGATGAGTTTTTCACCATGTGCAGCAGAGATCTTAGGCATCTGGGCTGTTGCATCACCGCCAAAGAGGGCCTTCGCCGTTGCTCTTGCACTGGCGGCTTCTTCCTCCCCATGGACAATCTTTGTTACCTCATAGGCCAGAATTTCTTTTGCGTGATTGATCTCCTGCCCCTCTGCGTCAGCGAGGCGGCACACCTCATCCATGGGAAGATAGGTAAGCAATGAGAGACAGATCTTTACATCGGCGTCATCGATATTGCGCCAATACTGATAAAAATCATAAGGCGATGTCTTTTTAGGATCAAGCCAAAGCGCTCCCCCCGCAGTTTTTCCCATCTTTGTCCCATCGCTCTTGGTGAGTAATTTATTTGTAAGACCAAATACCGTCTGATTGCTCTTACGCCGACAAAGCTCCACACCTGCGATGATATTCGACCACTGATCATCTCCGCCCATCTGCAATTTGCATCCATAGCGGCGATTAAGCGCAAAGAAGTCATAGGCCTGCATTATCATATAGTTAAATTCAAGAAATGTCAGGCCTTTTTCCCACCGCTGTTTATAACTCTCTGCGGCAAGCATGCGGTTTACGGTAAAGTGTGCACCAACTTCGCGCAAAAGCTCAATGTAATTCAACTGCCGCAGCCAGTCGCCATTGTTCACCATAATCGCCTGTTCATTAGAAAAGTCGATAAAGCGTGCAATCTGTTTTTTGAAACATTCACAGTTATATTCAATTGTCTCGTCCGTCATTACCTTGCGCATATCCGTGCGCCCTGAGGGATCGCCAACGGTTCCCGTCCCGCCTCCTACAAGACAGATGGGGCGATGGCCTGCACGCTGCATATGCGACATTGCCATAAGTGCAATGAGATGCCCCGCATGCAGACTGTCTGCTGTTGGATCAAATCCGGTGTAAAATGTAACACGCTCATGCCCAAGCAGTTCACGCAGTGCATTTTCATCTGTACACTGTGCAAGAAACCCACGCTCAATCAATATATCAATTGCATTCAGCACAGAAAACTCCTTATCCATTCATCAATTTCGGCCTTTTTCCACACCGATGCCAGGCTCTGGAGCGCGTCCAGAAGGTTTGGGTGATTCTTCTTCTATGGAAGACGCTGATGGTTCTGCCGGCTCTTCTCGTTTTTTCTCTGTAGCAGGAGGCTTGTCCGGTTTGCCGGAGGCAGAGGGTTTTTCCTCTGTATGGCCTCCTCCCATCGGCTCTATTGCTTGCTCCGTATCTGCACTGGGCACACTCGCTTTTCCCGGCGTTGTGCGCGCAGGGGCTGCCTCAAAGCTGCGTACCGGAAGACCTTCATTCACTTTCAGCATAAACAGCTGCCAGATCGCAGCGGGTGTCGTGCTGCCAGCCATCCCATGCAAATCGCTTCCCGTATCATTGCCAATCCATACACATGCTACAAGATCCGGTGTATATCCGACAAACCACGCATCGTGGTAATCACTCGTCGTACCTGTCTTTCCCGCGGCCGGTCTCCCAATGACCGCGCGCGTCCCCGTGCCGCGGCGAATGACATCTTCAAGCATATTGTTCATCGTTGCAGCATTTGCGGCAGAGATGACCCGCTTTTCCCGCTTCTCCGCTTCTTCCAGCACTTTTCCATTGCGTGAAACCACGCGAACAATCGCCACAGGGTCAACATGTACGCCCCCATTCGGGAATGTTCCATACGCACTGGTCAGTTCCAAAGGGGTCACCCCGCGCGTCATTCCGCCAAGTGCGATGGCGAGATTGCGATCATTGGTCGGACCATCCAAAACAAATGTGGATATGCCCATTTCCTGCGCATAATAGAGCACTTTTTCCATGCCCACATCCTGCGCAATGCGCACGGTAGGGACATTCAAGGACAGGCGTACAACATCACGAAGCCGCACTTTACCGGAAAAATTACGATTGTAATTCTGCGGTTCCCATGCGCCAATCTTGAGTGGTTTATCATCAATCACTGAATCCGGGGTATAGTTATTCTCCAGTGCCGTAACAAAGACAAATGGCTTAAAAGCCGAGCCGGGCTGACGCTCTGCCTGTGTGGCGCGATTGAATTGATCGGTTCCCCGGCCACCAACCATGGCCTTGATATAGCCATTGTGTGGGTCAATGGCAACGAGCGCGCCCTGTGGCTGAACAAGACCATTCGCATCCGTAAAGTACGTGGGCAGATGCTGCATGGCGGCTTCTGCTGTCGCCTGCATCTTCATATCAATCGTCGTATAGATCTTCAGACCATCTTTATAGATGGCATCATCTCCATACTTTTCTGCAAGAAGCTGCAAAACATAATCCACAAAATAGCCGGCGCCCTTTATCCCATCATTGGATTGCTTGATGACGGTTACTTCCTCTTTTTTGGCAGCCTGCGCCTCACTGTCACTGATATATCCATACTTGACCATTTGATCAAGAACAACTGCTTTGCGCTGTGTCGCTGCTTCCATATTATTAAATGGTGAATAGTAGTTGGGACTCTTGGGGATGCCGGCAAGCATTGCACATTCATTGAGCGTGAGATCCTTAACATTTTTTCCAAAATAGGTACGTGCCGCAGCTTGAACTCCATAAGCCCCCTGTCCAAAATAAATCTGGTTCAGATAGAGTTCAAGGATCTCCTGCTTGGTATACTGCCGTTCCAGCTGCAGCGCCAAAAACGCTTCCTGTACTTTGCGCTGTAAGGTTCTCTCCTGTGTGAGATAGGCGTTCTTAGCGAGCTGCTGCGTTATTGTTGAACCGCCCTGCGTAAGTGTACGCCCGCGAATATTTGCCCAAACTGCACGTATGATTCCGCGCGGATCGACACCAATATGCTCGTAAAATCGATTATCCTCCACTGCGATAAAGGCATTCTGAAGATCCTGCGGAATCTCGGCGATCCCAACAGGTCTCCGATTCTCTGCCGCATGAATATTTGCAATCTCATTGCCGTTAATATCATAAATTTGTGAGGAGGCCGGCGGCACAATATCCTCTGCCAAATCCGGCTTGGTGTTGAGGCTCGCCGTAAGGAAGCCACATCCCACGCCAATCACCATGACAAAGAGGATCAGACCGACAATCACAAACATTTTGCCGAGTACAGACCCGCGTGATTTTTGTGCCTTTTTCCCATTTTTCTTTGAAGACGCTTGTTGATTCGGATGTTTCTCCATTGTGTCCTCCTTATGCATTGACCTCTTTATTCTAACACAAATTTCATGATTTGTAAGGATATTTCATCAATTTAAGGCGACCAATCTTAAATCAAAGCGATCATTTGAGCTCCACAACAGTCGCACCACTTCCTCCTTCAGCAGTGTCTGCAAAAGTATAGCGCAGAACAGATGCATGATGTTTCAGATATGCCTGTACGCCCTGCCGAAGTGCTCCTGTTCCCTTTCCGTGAATCACCATCACTTTGGACAGACCCGAAAATACCGCATCATCAATAAATTTACCAATCTGCACTTCCGCTTCATCAACCGTCATGCCGCGAATGTCAATTTCCGGATGAATCTGCGCTGTTTTTTGTGTGATTGACGCAGCGATATTGACTTTGCCGGCTCTCTTTTTATTCTTCTTCCGTGCAATAAATGTACAGGCATTCATCTTAACGATGGTGCGCAGCCCGCCAACCTGCACTGTGAGTTCCTTCCCATGAACGTCATAGACCGTGCCTTCCTGCGCAAGGCTCGTGACATAGACAATATCACCGCTTCGAATCTCCCCTGCGCGAATTGGTGTTCCCTCTTTTGTATGCGATGCAGGAGGTCCCTGCGCATAGGACTCTACGAGACGCTCCCGTGCAGTCTGCATCGCCTTGCGCCGCTCTTTGATGCCATGATCGTCAAACTGCTCCTTGAGTGCTTTAATGGTCTCCTCTGCATTTCGCCGCGCCTCACGAATAATTGTATTCGCCTCCTCGCGTGCCTTATGCAGGAGATTTTTATGGAGCTGTGAAAATTTTTCATGTTGTGTACGAAAACGGATTTCCTGCTCTTTGATCTGCTGCTCCTGAACACGAAGCTGCTGCATCTTTTCCTCATACTGCCGCTTCTCTTGCTCCAATTCATTGACAATGTGTTCGAATCGGACATGTTCTGCATGAACATAGCTTTCTGCACGGCTCACAATCTCCGAAGGAAGCCCTAGCTGACGGCTGATTGCAAAGGCGTTGCTGGCCCCCGGAACGCCAATCATCAGCCGATAGGTAGGACGCAGCGTGCAAAGATCAAATTCCACACAAGCATTTTCAATCCCTGCCTGTGTATAGGCATAGGTTTTCAATGCAGAATAATGTGTGGTAGCCACGACATGAATTCCCTGCAAAAGCAAATGTTCTATGATACCGCGTGCCAGAGCAGCGCCCTCATCAGGATCTGTCCCCGCCCCCACCTCATCGAGCAGTACCAGATCATCTCTTCCCACCTTTTGAAGAATGCGCACAATATTTCTGGTATGTGCCGAGAATGTCGAAAGGCTCTGCTCGATGCTCTGTTCATCTCCAATATCCGCATAAATATTCCGGTAAACAGGAAGTTCAGAACCGGATGCCGTCGGAAGAAAGCACCCGCTCTGCGCAAGAAGTGCAAGCACACCAAGAGTCTTCATACTGACGGTCTTGCCGCCCGTATTCGGGCCTGTGATGAGCAGAATGGAAAAATCATCCCCCAAACGAATATCAATAGGAACAACGTTTTCCGGTGAGATCAATGGGTGCCGTGCTCTTTTTAAGTGAACCCTCCCTGCACGGTTCAGCAGAGGAGGGCAGGCATTCATCTGCTGTCCAAGTACTGCACGCGCAAAGATGAGATCGAGCTCTGCAAGAATGGTACTGTTTTCTGATAGGATGTCTCTGCTCTTTGCAATCTCTGCTGTAAGACGGCGCAAGATCCGCTGAATCTCCTGCGTGCGTGCAAGCTCCGTTTGTTTTACAATATTGTTTAGCTCTACAGTCGCCAACGGCTCTACAAACAGTGTTGCCCCGCTTGCCGAACGGTCGTGAATGACCCCCGGAAAGTCACTGCGGTACTCCTGCTTTACAGGTATGACATACCGCTCATTGCGAACGGTTACAATCGCATCCTGAAAGAATTTTTGATACGCAGGATCATGCAGAACAGAGGAAAGGCGATCTTTTACCCGATTCTGTGCCGCATGGAGTTCTCGTGTCATGCGCTTTAGTTCCGCGCTGGCATCATCCCGAAAATTTCCATGTTCATCAATGGTATTCTGCAGGTTCCGCTCAAGCATGCCGAGGATTTCAATACGAACCGCACGCTCTTTGAGCAGTACCGCGTCCAGCTGCAAATCGCGGAAAAAGTATTTTACGTTCCGCATAGCAGAAAGTGTACTCATCACCTCACGCAGATCCTCCAGTGCAAGAACAGATCCACGTGCCGCTTTCTGCAGCGCATGCCGCAGATCATAGATGCCTCCCCATGGAGGCGTCTGTATCTGCATAACATGAGCCGCCTCTTTTGTTTCATTTTGAAGGAGGACAACGGTATCAAAATCGCCCGACGGAATCAGCGCATGGCACAACTCTCTGCCTCGAACAGACGTTGCACATGATGCCAGCCAATCTGTAATTTTTTCGTACGCTAGAACCTTAAATGACTCTGTGTCCATGATTTACCTCAAGTCATAACACACCGCGAAAATAATGCCCACGGGTCACATTGTTCCCCTCTGCAAGCCGAAGTTCCTCTTGTGCTTGTTCAGACAATGGGAATGGCAAGCTCATAGCACGCCGATAGGCCGTTGTAACAGCACCAAGCTCTCCAGGCAAAATCCCGCGCCCCTCAATGCGAAGAGTGGAAATTCCCGTATGAAGCAGTTGTGGCACGTAGGGGAGCAATGATAAAATTTTACTGTTAAGAATATGCATGCGGCAGAATTGATCTGTCTTGATGGGAAAGTCAATCCCTTTGCGGTCCCGCAAAAAATAAGATCTGCCGTGACACGGACGGGTACATGTACCGCTGTCGAGTGCACCAAGAAAACTGCCCAAAGCACAGTACTCTGAAACCATCAGCGGCAATCGTCCATATGCGATAATCGTCAGCGGCACAGGGCTCTTTGACACCATTCTGCTCATCTGCCGCTGGTTGAGCTCTGGGGAAAGTGTCACCTCCGAAAACCCGTATGTATGCAAAAAATCGAGCGTTCTCGCATTATATGAAATCATCGAATAATCTGCATGAAGCGGAACCGAGAGGCGCCGTACCTCCTCTGCCATGCCGATATGATGGAGATGGAGTGCCGACGGAGGCATTTCGGAAAGGTTCTCCAAAAGACGCATGACAGCCGGATATTCCTGTGCACGTACAATCCGCGGTGTATTGAAATCAATACGTATCTGGTGTTCCTTTGCATAAAGCCAAGCGGCATGATAATCCTCCAGAGCAAGATGCCTGTCTGTATAATTCTCTCCGCCGTACAGAATCCCATCGGCCCCGTTTTCGACAGCGGCCTGCATTGATTCCATCGAATCCACAGAAACCATCAATGCAGCTCTTTCCGGTTCTTTTATATCTTTCAAAACAACTTTATGCTGTACCGGTCTGTATGAAGTCCCATGCTGACGATGCTCCTGTATAGGATGAATACGCTTTTCCTCAATTGCCTCTATCGCCGCTCTGCGCAGTTTATTCAGCTCACTGACCGGAACCATCACATCGCCCTCAATCCGGCAAACGAGATGCTCCAAAAAAAAGGCCGTTGTCCCAAGCCGATTGAGCTGTTTTTCTGCAAGCTTTTCCGTAATTGGATGATTCTTTGCCGGTGTTCCGATGTAATCGGTGACAACACGAACCTCACTGCCCATATCATCCGAAAGATAAAGGGAAAGGGGCTTTCCTACTCCGGCATACAGTTCTGCCCGCAGCGGAATCCGCTGCCGCAGTTCCTCGTCATAGGAACGCTGTGCCCGCTCCATCAGGGCTGCATCATAGACTTTGAATACACGATCATGAACATGTACGCTGCGCGGCACGTCAAACAAAACCATATCACCGGACCGTGCCGATGAAATCTGCTGCCCGTCTTCATTGTACAGCGTTCCAATCTCTGCGCTTACACGCCCCCCTACTTTCACCCAGAAGTCCACCTGATCGCCAACCGCGAGGGATCTTGTCAGCTTGACCGCAGCTCGTCCTGTCTCTCGTGCATAGGAAAGAACACGGCCAATCGAAAGCCCGCGGTTATTCGGCCGCCGGTCACTCATCATATACTTTCCCTGCCGTTTTTCCAAATAGGCTGTCGTAAAATCACGATTGAACACCTGCGCGAGTACATCTCTATCTTGTTGGTCAACCGCTGCTTGGGTCAATCCAAGATGATGGTCAATTGCTTTCCGATAAGTATGTACAACCGATGCAACGTATTCGGGACGCTTCATACGTCCCTCGATTTTCAGCGATTGAACCCCCACATCGATCAGCTGCGGAATGAGATCAATGGTATTCAAATCACGTGGCGAGAGAAGAAAATTGCCCGCCGACGCTCCCAGAACATCCCGCCCCTGTGCATCTATGAGGGTGTAGGGCAGTCTGCACGGCTGTGCACAGCGCCCACGATTTCCACTGCGTCCGCCGATCATGCTGCTCATCAGGCATTGACCGGAGTAACACACACACAGAGCACCATGTACGAAACACTCAATTTCCACATGACTTTTTGCGCAGATCTCACGAATCTCATCGAGTGTCAGCTCACGAGCAAGAACCACACGGGAAAATCCCAATGCCTCCAGTGCCAAAACCCCCGAGATGTGATGCACGGTCATCTGCGTACTCGCATGCAGGGGGAGATGCGGTGCAGCCTCCCGAACCAGCGCAGCAGCACCTAAATCCTGTACGAGAACCGCATCGGCGCCGGCCTCATCCAAAAATTGCAGATACGATCTTAACTGCGGGAGTTCCTCCTGATCGACAATGGTATTGACGGCAACATGCACATGTACCCCGCGTACATGTGCATAGCGGATGACCTCCGCGAGTTCCTCATTGTTAAAATTTGCAGCATAAGCACGGGCACCAAACATGGAGCCTGCAAGATAAACAGCGTTGGCCCCATTCTCAACTGCCGCAAAAAATGCTTCTTTACTGCCTGCCGGAGCCAGTAGTTCAACCAAAAATGACACCCCTTCACATATGCACATGCAGCAAGATGATCCCTCTGGTCAAACCTCATCTGCCCCATCTTCCTTGATATGTTCCTCAGAAGCACGCAATTCTTCAAACAGACGCAGTTGGTCATCATCAAGGGTCGCCTTTACATCATCTATATCCGGGAGTTGTGGAAGCTCATCCAGACCGCTGAGTCCAAATGCACGCAGGAATATATCTGTTGTCCCATAGAGGATAGGGCGTCCCACAACCTGTTTGCGCCCCATTTCCGCAATCAGCTCAAGTTCCAGGAGGCGTGCCACCGATCGTTCCGCACGAACACCGCGGATATGCTCGATCTCCTGCTTTGTGATTGGCTGCTTATACGCGATAATAGAAAGTGTTTCCATCGCTGCAGAGGACAGGTGCGGACGTACAACATCCGAGAGTTTTTGTACAAACGGAAATGCCTCCGCATGCGTTACCAATTGATACCCGCCGGCAACGCAGCGCAGCATCGTCCCACTCCCTCGCGCACACAGATTTTGCTCTAATTCTCCTAGTATTTCCTGTATGCGCCATTCCGGCGCCTGTACGATCTCTGCGAGTTTCTGCACCGGCAGAGGAACACCGGCGGCAAAGAGCACTGCCTCTATGATGCTCGCTTGGCTAAGAGACTGCACGGCTTCCCTCCTTTGCAGAGATTTGAATTTCTTCATATACGCACTCTTGACGTACAACAACCATCTGCATTTTTATAAGTTCCAACAGTGCCAAGAAAGATGCGAGGAGTTCTTCACGTGTTCCCGTTGGAAATACGGCATGCATTTTTATACTTCCATGCCCTTGCTTGAGCAGCGCAAGAATATCCGTCATTTTGTCCTGTACGCGGTATTCCTCTGCAGCAATAACCACAGAAGGGATGCGCGGCTCCTCTTTGACCCGCAGTACTTCACAGAACATACGTGCAAGTGTTTTGACCGACAGATTCTCAGGAGGAAGGTGATGTGCAGGCAGGTGAAGCGGCGCACGTTCCACATAGACATACTGCGCATCTTTCAGCGTAAAAAGGCGCTCCGTCACCTCCTTGAAACGACGATATTCAAGAAGACGTTCTACAAGTTCCCGCCTTGGATCCTCCTCCTCCACCTCGTCTTCCTCTTTGGGCAGCATCATGCGCGATTTGATGCGCAGAAGCGTCGCCGCCATGACCAGGAACTCACTGGCAACCTCTATATCAAACCTGTGCATCGTACCGATATAATCCAGATATTGCCGCGTCAGTTCAGCAATGGGAATATCATAGAGATTGATCTTATTCTTTTCAATCAGGTGCATGAGGAGATCCATCGGTCCCTCAAAAGCGGCTAATTTTATGAGATACTGTTCACGCATTCCCATATCCTAGAAGATAAAAAGACCAATGAGAAAATGATAGACAATCCCCACAAAACGAACCAAAGGCTCTAATACATATCCTAAAACAGGAGTCATAATGCACACAATCAAAATGAGAATGCTGTATCGTTCCAAAGATTGATACCGGTAGGAAAGGTTCGGCGGCAAAAGATTCCGCAAAATGTGGGACCCATCGAGGGGCGGAATTGGAAGCATGTTGAAAACAGCAAAATTGATATTATAAATTGCAATCATTTGAATCATTTTATATGTTGTTGCAGAAACATCCAGTTGATGCATATGGATGAATGTCAATATATATGCTGCGATAAACCCGAGCAGAAGATTCATCGCCGGTCCCGCAAGTGATACGAGAATATCTCCTTTTTTCGGATCGCGAAAATTGCGCGGATCAATGAGAACGGGCTTCGCCCAACCAAACCGCACAAGAAACAGCATCAAAAGGCCCACCGGATCGATATGTGCACGCGGATTGAGTGTTACACGCCCCATCAGCAGCGGTGTGCGATCGCCCAGGAGAACAGCAGTGCGTGCGTGTGCATACTCATGAAATGTCATCGCAATGATCAGTCCCGGAATCCCCAGAAGCATCTGTGTAAAATTTAGGTCTGACATAAATCTCCTCTTAAATAGAATCAACTTCGCAAACGTTCCGCCGCCATCATCAGCGATATGATGGTCTTGGCATCTACAATCTCTCCTGTCTTCACCATATCCAGTGCCTTCTCAAATGGCATACGTACTACATGAACAAACTCATCCGCATCTGTATGCTGTCTGCCGGCAGACAGTCCACGCGCGAGATAAAGGTGTATATATTCATTGGAGAATCCGACGGTGGTCGCAATGGTTGTCAGCTTCTCATACACCTCTGCTGTATATCCAGTCTCCTCGGACAGTTCGCGGCGGGCACAGTGCAGGGGTTCCTCATCCTTTGCATCAAGTTTGCCTGCCGGCACCTCAAGTGTCACCTCGCCAATCGGATAGCGATACTGCCGCACGAGGATGACCTGCCCATCCGCAAGAACAGGGAGAACGGCTGCCGCTCCCGGATGTTTGATCCACTCGCGCACTGTTTCTGCTCCGCTGGGCAGGCGCACTTTATCCCGCCGCACATGCAGCAGCGTTCCATCAAATATATGCTCGCTGCTGATACCGGTTTCTATCAGATCTTCATACATCACCCATTCTCCTCCCGCACGGTATAGGATCAACATTCATTTGACAAGTCATGTGCTTTGCTCTGACGCAGTAGTTTCACGTTTTGCAAAAAGTGCCTGCACAAAATCTCCGGCATGGAATGGTCTAAGATCGTCCACGCCTTCACCAACACCAATCCATTTAATAGGCATCGCCAGCTGTGCTTTGATCCCTATGGTAACGCCGCCCTTTGCCGTCCCATCGAGTTTTGTTAAAACAACCCCCGAGACCGGTGCCGCCTGTGTAAACACCTCTGCCTGACGAATAGCATTCTGCCCAGTGGACGCATCTAGGACGAGCAGCGTTTCATGCGGCGCTCCTGGAATCTCACGGCCAATGACCCGATAGATCTTTTCAAGCTCCTGCATGAGATTATACTTCGTCTGGAGCCGTCCCGCTGTATCGACGATCACAACATCCACCCTGCGTGCCTTCGCTGACTGCATGGCATCAAAGACAACCGCAGCGGGGTCGGAGCCTTCGGTGTGCTTGATGACTTGTGCACCCGCACGCTGTCCCCATATTTCCAGCTGATCGATGGCGGCTGCGCGAAATGTATCTGCCGCAGCAAGAAGCACGGACTTTCCTTGTCCCGTGTAAAATGCACTCAGCTTTCCGATGGTTGTCGTCTTTCCAACCCCGTTGGTACCAATGACAAGAATGACTGTAGGCCCATCCTCAGCCATATGGAATGTATCTTCTCCAACTTCTAAAATGCGGATGATTTCCTGCTGTAAAAATGGAATCAGATCATCGGGCGTATGAATCTCCTTCTCTCGAATGCCCTTGCGCACAGCGGCGATGAGCATTTCCGTCGTTTTGACACCAACATCCGCCATAAGAAGCGTTTCTTCCAGCTCATCAATCAGATCATCATCAATATCCGCATATCCGATAATCAGACGCTCTATGCTCTGCGTAAAGTTTTCCCTTGTTTTCGTCAAGCCCTTTTTAAGACGGTCAAAAAAGCCCATGACAGCTCCCTTCTCCATTAAGCATATGAAGCATTTTGCACGGATTCATAATCCTGCAATCGTATGGAAAGAATTTTTGAAACCCCCGCATCCTCAACAGTAACGCCGTACATTGTATCTGCCGCACGCATGGTTCCCTTGCGATGTGTCACCACAATAAACTGCGTATGCTTCGCAAACTCCTGCAAAAAATCACCAAAGCGTGATACATTTGCCTCGTCGAGCGGTGCATCTATTTCATCCAAAATGGAAAATGGGGAAGGCCGATATTTTAGAAATGAAAAGAGCAGGGCGATCACCGTCAGTGCACGCTCTCCTCCCGACAGCGCAGACAGATTCTGCCGCTTCTTTTCGGGCAGGGTGACGAGAATCTCCACGCCGCTGCTGAGTATATCCTCCGGCGCAGTAAGGCGCAGCTCTGCTGTTCCGCCGCCAAACAGACGGATGAAGATCTCATTGAAATACCGTTGAATCTGCTCGAATGCCTCTCGAAATGTCCGTGACATATCCGTATCAATCTTTCGGATGATTTGTTCTATGTCCTCTTTCGCTGCCTGCAGATCCCGAATCTGCGCCTCCTCCTCATCATAACGTGCTTTTCGTTCTGCGTATTCCTCAATAGCATTGGGATTGATACTGCCAAGTGCACGAATTGCATCATCCAGCCGCTGCATCTGCGCTGTGAGAATGTCATCGGCAATATCCTGTGCCTCAGATGCAGCGGCATCCGGTGTCATTCCAAAGTCCGAAAGCAATGTACTGCGGCAGTCATCCATACGCACGCTGACACGATCTAAGTTCTTATCGCTTTCGTGGAGCTTTCCTCTGATATTATCGATCTCTGCCGCATATTTCTTTATTTCATCATCGAAAAGGCGTGTTCTTGCTTCGTATTCAATCCTCTGATCCTTCAGCCCGCGACAGGCATCCAGACGTTCTCTCAGAATGTCGTCCTGCTCTGCAATCTCCCTGCTGAGTTCTTCCGTCGCCTTTGCATCAGCGGACAGTTCATCCGTCAAATCTGCAATTTGCGCTGTCACATCCGCCAAGGCACGCATGGCTTCCTTTCGTTCCATCTCGCGCAGCTTGTGGTGGTCAGCACCTGTCAGAATCTCAGCATTGAGCGCCGCGCAGTCCACCTCTAACGCATGAGCAAGGCGTTCTGTGGACGTCCTTTCAGCATATATCTTTTCGATACACGCATTGGTCTGTTCGAGCTCTTCGGAAAAGCGCCGTGCATGCGCTTCACACTGCATCAAATGCCGCAAAACTCTCGTCTTTTTTTCCTGCAGACCGGCAGCTGTTTCCGTCTGCATATGTGTGGCAGTCTCCAATTCCCGAACAGCAGCGTCCTGGTCCTTGATACGCTCTTTCAATACATCGCATTTTCCGCGTTCTTCAATCAGCTTTTGCTTGATCTGCTCCATGCGCTCCCGGATAGCTGCGCGCTGCTCCTGCTGATCCCGAAGCAGCTGTGCATGTTCTTCCAGTTGATGCTGCAATTGATGATACTGCTCCGTTTTCATACGCGCTTGATCGCTTAACTTATCGATCTCATGCTGCCGATTCAACAAAAAGGACTGCCCTTTTCGCCGCCCTCCGCCCGAGAGCGAACCGCCTGGACTGAGCAGCTCTCCTGTGCCGGTGACAATACGGATGCGGTACCCAAGTGCCTTCGCTGCCGCCAGTGCATCATCCAGAGACTCTATCACCAGTGTTTGTGCGAGAAGATGATCGACGACCTTTTGGTATTTTCCCTGTGTCGTAACCAGATGACTTGCCCAACCGACAGCCCCACGTATCGAAGCAAGGTCGATGTCCCTTGGCTGCCGTACAACGATTGTCGTCAGCGGCAGAAATGTCACACGCCCTCCATGCTGCCTCTTGAGATAGGAAATCGCCGCCTTTGCAACCTGTGCATCTTCTGTTACAATACTGCGGACACTGCCGCCCAGAGCCACCTCTATGGCGGTCAGATATTGCTCCGGAATATGAATCAGCTCAGCGACAGCACCAGAGACACCGCGCCGCCATGGTTCAGTGGACTGGAGAACCGTCTGGACATCCTTGCCAAATCCTTCATAACTCTCCTGCATTTTTCTAAGGAACTCCAGATTCCGCCGCATTTGCTGAAGATCTCCCTCCGTCTCGCGGATATGCGCTTCTAAAAAGCGCCCTTCTTCCTGGGCTTTCTCCAACATATATTTGACTTGGTTATGCTCTTGTTCGCCGCTGTGGAGCTGTTGTTCCATTTGACTGACGCTGCATACCTTATCACGAAGCATCCCTTGAAGCTCATGCAGAGATTCCTTTTTTTGGGAAAGATTTTCCTGCTGCTCTCGCTGCCACGCATCGCCGCGTTCAAACGTGCTCGTGAGAACAGCCAACTGCTCCCGCAGCTTTGCCATAACATGTTCTGCCGCTTCATAAGATTTCCTGCTGTGTGCCGCCTGCTGTTCCTGTTGGTGAAGCGTCCGCCCAAGTGCTTCTATTTCCGTCCGCTTTTTCAAAGACGTTTGATTTTTCTCTGTATAGGTAGAACGCTTCTGCGCGAGCATATGCTCGATCTGTATGAGTTCCTGTGCCGTTGCCTCGATCTTAGAGCGGTCGGATGCCATAAGCTTTTCCAGATCATCTTTTCGCTTCATGCCCTGATCCCGCCGCCCCATGAGAACCGCAGCTTTTTTATTTAGGTGATCGCATTTCTCCTGCAGTACACGGATCTTTTCTTCTTTCTCCGCTAGTTCTGTATCAATCCTTCCAATAGCTTTTCCAAGTACATGCTTCTCCTCATCTGCATGGCTCCGCTTTTGAATCGACATCGCCTCTGCATCACGCTGCATCCGCATCAAATCATCCAGCTTTGCCTTTTCGTCCGAAAGTCTTTCGTATTGCCGTACGAGCGAAGTTAACTGATACTGGCGGCGCTCTGCGACGAGTGTCCGATGGGTTTCCGTTTTTTTCGCCTGTTTCGATAGCGGCTCTAGTTCAGCTGCCTGTGCGTGCATAATATCACGCAAGCGAATCAGATCGCCATCGTTCTCCCGAAGCCTGCGCAGTGCCTCCTGCTTGCGCGTGCGGTACTTCGTAATCCCTGCCGTTTCCTCGAAAAAAACGCGCCGTTCCTCGGGACGGCTGTCCAGAATATCATTGAGGCGATTCTGACCGATGATGCTCATGCCATCGTGTCCAATGCCGGTGTCTGCAAAAAGCTGATAAATGTCCTTGATCCGGCAGCGTGCATCATTCAGATAGATTTCACTGTCACCGTTACGGTACAGACGGCGCTTAACGACAACCTCCTCATAGTCAATCGACAGGGACTTATCTCGATTATCAAAGACCAGTACCACCTCAGCGACACTCAGCGCGCGGCGTCCGGCAGATCCTGCAAATATAATATCCTCAGAGCGGAGCCCCCGCAGCGTGCGGATATTCTGCTCGCCAAGCACCCAGCGGATGGCGTCCGTAATGTTGCTTTTTCCACTGCCGTTCGGCCCCACAACAGCCGTGATTCCCTCGTCGAACATGATGACGATTCGCTCAGCGAATGATTTGAACCCGTACGCCTCCAAGCGCTTTAACTGCACGCTATGCACCCGCCTTTACCAATTCGTTCGTTCATTATACCAGAACGGTCGGGAAATTTCAAAAAACTGTACCCCCTGTGAAAAAACTATGTTATAATAATAGCGTTTATGGAGTTTCTTTTAGCTTTATTAGGGGGTAATCACATGCCACTCGTCGGAACTAAAGAAATGTTTCAAAAAGCCTATGACGGCGGCTATGCCATTGGCGCTTTCAATGTCAACAACATGGAAATCGTCCAAGGAATCACAGACGCTGCCGGTGAACTCAAATCCCCTCTGATTCTACAAGTTTCAGCGGGCGCCCGAAAATATGCCCGCCATGAGTATCTCGTCCATCTTGTAAAAGCCGCACTGGAGATCAACAATATTCCCATTGCACTTCACCTCGACCATGGTGCAGATTTTGACATCTGCAAGTCCTGCATTGACGGCGGCTTTACCTCCGTCATGATCGACGGCTCACATCTTCCCTATAATGAGAATGTGGAACTAGCAAAGCGCGTTGCTGATTATGCGCATGCGCGCGGCGTCGCTGTCGAAGCAGAGCTCGGCCAGCTTGCCGGCATCGAAGACGATGTCAACGTATCTGCCGAGGACGCCTCCTACACAAAACCCGAGGAAGTACAGGACTTCGTTGAAAAAACAGGGGTTGATTCTCTGGCCATTGCAATCGGCACTTCACATGGTGCTTTCAAATTTACACCGGCGCAGTGTACACGCAATGCCGACGGTGTTCTCGTGCCGCCGCCGCTGCGTTTCGACATTCTTGCAGAAATCGAAAAGCGCATCCCCGGATTCCCTATTGTCCTCCATGGAGCCTCATCTGTCATTCCGAAATACGTGAAAATCATCAACGATAACGGCGGTCATATGCCGGATGCCGTTGGCATTCCGGAGGATCAGCTGCGCAAAGCAGCAAAATCCGCTGTCTGCAAGATCAACATCGACTCCGATCTGCGTCTTGCCATGACCGCAGGTATCCGTGAACATTTCAAAAAAGAACCTTCCCATTTCGACCCGCGTCAGTACCTTACAGATGGCCGCAGCTACATCAAAGAACTTGTTTCCCACAAGATCAAAGAAGTCCTTGGCTCGGATGGAAAGGCAGCAGAAGTCCAGGCGCTCATCGATAAAAATAAATAATCCCCATTATGCTAGGTTATAACAAAGAAGCCACCCTTGAAGTTCTAAATACTTCGGGGTGGCTTTTTGTTAGATTAAAAACAACGCAATATAATTTACTCCGCGGTAAACGGCAGAAGCGCAATATTGCGCGCTCTTTTAATGGCAAGAGTTACCTGCCTCTGATGCTTTGCACAATTACCGGAAATACGACGCGGCAGAATTTTCCCGCGTTCTGTTGTAAACCGACGAAGCTTTGCAGCATCCTTATAGTCGATATGATCTACTTTGTCCACGCAGAACGAGCAGACCTTACGACGGGGCTTGCGGCCCCGATCTCGTTTCATCATTTCGCTGTCCCTCCTTATTAGGGATGATTGAATACCGATTGCTCAAAACGGAATGTCATCATCGGGAATGACAGGTCCCATCATGTCGGGTGCACTCCCGGCAGCAGACACGCCGCCAGTCATGCTCCGGGGCGCATCAAAATCGCTGTGCCCGGCATTTTTTGCATCAAGAAACTCAATGTTGTCTGCAACTACATCTGTCGCATAACGGCGCTGTCCGTCGTTCCCATCGTAGCTGCGCACTTGGATACGACCTTCAACACCAATGCGGCGCCCTTTGGTTAGGTTATTCCCACAGATCTCTGCAAGTTTTTCCCAACAAGTAATAGGGATGAAATCTGCTGTCTGTTGTCCTTCCTGCTGCGCCGTCCGTGAAAAACGACGGTCAACGGCAAGGGTAAAACGACAAAATGCTTTGCCGCTCTGTGTGTAGCGCACGTCTGGATCGCGCGTTAAACGCCCGATCAATATAACTCTATTCATGGGTTTCTATCTCCCGCATGTCCTGAATTCCCGTCATGCGATTATTCCTCGACGCCGTCCGCACGGACGATCATGTGCTTGAGCAGTTCATCTGTGATCTTCATCACGCGATCACATTCGGCAACACAGGCCGGCTCTGCATTCACGTACAGCAGGACATAATATCCTTCCGTATAGTCTTTGATCTCATAGGCGAGGCGTTTCTTGCCCCAACGATCTTCTTTCTCGATCTTACCGCCATTCACTTGAATCAGCTTCGTGAATTTGTCGATGACGGCGTTTGTCGCCTCTTCCTCCATCGGTTTCACGATAAATATGACTTCGTACGTTCTCACGAAATCACCTCCTCTTTGGTCTTTGGCCGCCGCTCATGGCAGCGGCAGAGTATTTCTCAGCGAAGCGCACACGAAACACGCTCACGCAACGAACGTCAGTATAACATATTGAGAACAGATGTGCAACACCTTGAAATATCTGGCTCTTTGTCAAATGTTGTGGAGAAATATTATAGAAAAATTTCAGGCTGTCTTTGTTCGACGACTTTGCCGTGCTTTGTTATTGAGCATATAGAGGATGCGACGACGGAAGTTTTCAAAGTTCCGAAATCCGTAGCACACACGCTTTAGAACTTTGATTGTATTGTTGCAGCCCTCGGTGAATCCGTTGTTATAACCTGTGCGAATACCGTTCCAGATTTCTTCTTTCCATTCTTCAAGGGTTTTCAGGACACGCTGAAAGGGAGCGATGCCGGCAGCAAGGACGTGTTCCTTAAATCGCCGCAGCCGTTCCTTAAAGTCTGCGCGATCGGTGCTGTCAAAGAGGCGGCAGTATTCTTCTTTCAGTGCATGGGCACGGGTTAGTTTTTCGGAAAACGAAAATATACGCGACAGGTTGATATGTTCCTTTGGTGTAAGTTTTTGTTCCCGCCTGAGCAGCGTGCGGCGTGCATTCTTAAACCACTTTCGCTGTGACGGATCAAGCCCCGCCTGAACTTCTTTGCGGATGCTGTCAAGGGCATCATTGGCAAGTCGGACAGCATGAAACTTGTCGGCCGCTATTTGCGCATTGGGCAGACACTCTTCGACAAGTTTGCGAAAGAATGGGGACAGGTCTATGCTGACCAGCTCGACATTCGCCCGGTCTGTAAGCGAGTAATTCCGGATTTTATCGTAGAGTGTGGCCGCGCTGCGATCGTCAATGATGTCACAGCATTTGCGATGCTGCAAGTCGTTGACTACGACTTGAAATTTTGCACCGGCATTACCGCGAAACTCATCAAGCGAAATGACGGTACTCAAGGACGGCTCGGACGCTGTGCCTTTCTTCGCAGCACGCGCAAAGTGACGCATGACCGTTGTTGTAGAAATACCATGTCTATGCGCAATGAGGGATGAAGGAACAGGATCAGCAAGCTCTTGAATGATGTGTTCAATCTCGCTGCAAGGTATTTGTTGATAGCGTTCAATAAATGAATTGTTCTCGGAAAAAGTTTTCCCACAGTCTTGGCAGCGATAGCGGCGCCGCTTGTAGATATACGTTGTTTCTGTGGAGAATCCGCATAAGTTCTGTTTCCGATAATCATGAACATAGGTATACGGCGATCCGCAGAAAGGACAATCATGATGTTTGCGCGGAAGATGAAACTCGATGCAGTCAGACGTTACGAATTTCTTGCAGGTATCTGGCAGTTTTAACAAAAACATGGTAAAATTCTCATACATGGCGATAACTCCTATCTCTGTTTACTTTGGTCGGTTACAGTATAGCGGAAAATCGCCATGAAAAAAAGGATGGACAGCCGTAATTACAGTTGTCCATCCTTTTTTTCATGAAATCGCATTTAGCGAAAATAAATATGCACCAGTATATCCAAAATCACCAGAATCGGGATGATGTACGCAACCATTCCGATCATCTCGAAGCGGTTTGTCTGCTTATACAGCAGCTTCTTCTGCCATTTCTGTGCCTCCATAGACATGTGCTCAAAATTCTTTGCCGTCAGTGCAAACATATCGCGACAACCATGATCGACGTTTTGGAGTGTCTCTGTCTGCACTTCCTGAAGGTGGTCGGCTTCGGCCGAAAGGACGGCGGTGATCTCCTTCAGACTAGATCCGTATGTTTGCAGCTTCTCACGTTCTTCCTGCAAGGAGACTGCTGCCTCTTTTAGTTGATCCAGAACACTGGACATATAGTGCAGCATCGGCAACAGTTCTTCCGTCTGTGATTTCTCATCAGGAGATTCGCTTGGCTGCGCAGCAGGTTCATCTTCCTGCATTGCCTCATATTCGTCAATTTCTGTCACG
>ERZ773043.9-NODE-9-length-132957-cov-7.720967_pt1 | contig 132957 bp, 121 predicted proteins | sample MGYA00580636_ERZ773043 | MGnify/ENA primary metagenome ERZ773043 (study PRJEB29015, sample SAMEA2737992) | human oral metagenome | biome: human oral; feature: human-associated habitat; material: dental | place: China | collected 2065 ...
AGAGCCGCCGAAGATGCCGCGCCAGTTCGTCGGCGCGCTGCCGCCCTCCTTCGCGTCGCGCCAGATGTACCAGTCGTTCTTTGCGTTATTGCGGCTTGATTTCGACTCGATGAACCATGGGTGCTGATCGGAGCTGTGGTTGTAGACGAGATCCATGACGATGCGGATGTCACGGCGCTTTGCCTCTGCAATCAGTTCCTCCATGTCGGCAAGCGTGCCAAAGGCGGGGTTGATGCCTGTATAGTCGCTGATGTCATAGCCGTTATCCACCATGGGCGAAGGGTAGACGGGGGTCAGCCAGAGTGCACCCGCACCGAGTTCCTTCAGGTAATCGAGTTTTTCGGTGATGCCGCGCAGATCGCCCGTGCCGTTTCCCGTGGTGTCGTTAAAGCTCTTTGGATAGATTTGGTAAACGATGGTGTTCTGCCACCATTTTGTTGCTTTCATCGGTGTTCCTTTCGTTAGAACGTCAGCACAGGTGTTTCGCCCGCCTTCGCGTCCATGCCTGTCGTCTTCTTCATCAGCGGGTACTCACCGGAGTTCGTGACCGCCATGATGACTGTGTCCTGATAGCCCGCCGCATGAATCACGTCGCGGTCGAACTTCACGAGCGGCGCACCCGCCTTTACTTTTTCGCCCATCTTCACGAGAAGCTCAAAGCCCTTGCCCTCGAGTTTTACCGTATCCACACCGATGTGGATGAGGAGTTCTGCACCGTTGTCCATTCTAAGCCCCACCGCGTGACGGCTGTCCTCCATCACCATCGTGATTTCAGCATCCGCAGGAGCAACAACAATGCCCTCCGTCGGCTCCACGGCGACGCCGTCGCCCATCATCTTCTGCGAGAACATCTCGTCCTTTACTTCGCTCATGTCGATGATGTGCCCCGTCGTGACAGCCGTGATGGCGAAGGATTTCTCCGTGCCGACGGCAATATCTTCCGCCTTTGAGGCAGGTGCCGTAAGGAGTGCCTCGAAGCGCTCACGCACCTGCGGTACGGAAAGCCCAACGATGACTTGGAACGCATGACCGTTGCGGACAAGCCCGTGTGCGCCTGCATTCGTAAATGCGGCACTCGGGGCGACAAGCTCAGGATCGTGTACTGAGACCCGCAGACGCGTTGCACAGTTCGTCACTTCCTTGATGTTCGCCGCGCCGCCGAGTCCATCGAGGAACGCACGCGCCTTCATATCACGCTCGTCGAGCTGCATGCCGGCAGCAGCACCCCCTGCGACAGATGCCGCACCCGCCTGCTTTGCCTTGTAGTCTGCCTTTGTAAAGAGCTTGTCCTCCACATCATCGTCCGTGCGGCCGGGTGTTTTGTAGTCCTTGTGCTGAATGACGAAGCGGAAGACGAAGAAGTAGATCGCGGTGAAGCACAGCCCTACGACAATCTGCGTGAGATAGGTCGTGTAGTGGTACGGGAAAAGGGGAATCCAGTTCTGGACAAATACGTCGATGAGACCGGCACCGAAATTGCCGGAGAGTCCGAATGCGTAAAGTGTTGCCGAGAGTGTTGCCGAGAGAATGGCGTGCAGGAGATAGAGGAGCGGTGCGACAAAGAGGAACGTAAATTCGAGCGGTTCCGTGATGCCGCAGAGGACTGCCGTAATGGTCGCGGGGATGAGAAGTGCTGCTGTTTTTTTGCGTTTCTCCGGCTTTGCACATACATAGATAGCAAGCGCCGCACCCGGCAGACCGAATACCTTGCCGCTGCCGTGGAGGGCGAAGCCGCCCTCGGGGAATAGCTCACGGAGGGACTGCCCATGCACCATGAAGTCATTGATATGACCGAGCCAGTACGCCTGAATGCCGCCGTCAACGACCGCAGGACCATAGATGAACGGGAGATAGATGAAGTGGTGCAGACCCGCCGGCAGGAGAATCTTCTCCGAGAATGTATATGCCCAGACGCCGACAATGCCGCTGGTCTTGAGGAAAAACTGAAACTGCTCGATGGCGTGCTGCACCGCAGGCCAGACAAAGCAAAAGAGGAGCGCCATCGGGATCATGACGGCGAAACCAATGGCAACGACAAATGCAGGGCCTTTGAAGATGCCGAGCCAGTCCGGGATGTTCGTATCATAGAAGCGGTTGTGGAGGAATGCTGTACAGCAGGCGATGAAGATTGCACCGAGCATCCCCATGTCGAGCGTTTTGATATTTGCAATCAGTGCAAGCCCCGTGCCGGGGCCTGCCGACTGACTGTAGTCTACGCCGAACGCGCTGCCGTGGAGCGTGAGGAATGCGGCGATGAAGTAATTGAACAGCATGTAGATGACGAAGGATTCCATTGCGCAGCGCGCCGGCTCCTTCTTTGCAAAGCCGATGGGAACGGCAATGGCAAAGAGAATCGGCATCTGGGCGAATACCGTCCATGCGCCTTGCTCGACCACATACCAGAAATCGTACCAGAGCGTCCCTTTGGCGGCGATACTGCCGAGCAGCTCCGTGTTTTTGCATACGATGGACACCGCCACCGTCAGACCAAAGAATGCAAACAGGATGACGGGCGTATACATTGCACCGCCGAACCGCTGCATGTTCTGCATAATCACATCTTTGCTGAGAGACATTTGCGTTCCTCCTTCATTCAAAGCCCCTGCATGCCCATGAATACCATTAAGGCTACCATAAAGCAAAAAAGCCGCAAACGCAATAGGTTCGCAGCTTTTGGGAGGGATGTACGGAATCTGTATCAAAGTACACAGAATGAAATTTGTTTCACGAACATGTCGGATGAGGAGACGTGTCCAACCGATCAAAGTGTCCCTGCCGCCGTTTCGGCGGGGGAGAGGAACCACGCGCAGCGTGGTGGAAGGAGTATCGGTGACATATTGCCGCAGACAGAACGTTATTTGTCGCGTTCCTGCACATACAGCCGATAGTTCACATACCAGATCTCGAGCAAAAGAAAATAGGCGAGCATAGACTTAAAATGTAGACGTGCGTTGTTCTCGGGCAGCGCGAACTCTGCCGGCATGACGTAGAGGTTCTCTGTCGAGCGGCAGGCGAGCCTGTTGTGCCGCATCTCCGTGATGGAGAGGATGGGGACGCCCTTTAGACTAAGCTGCTCTGAGAACTCCACCACGCGCTCGGATTCTCCCGAGAGCGAGATGAAGATAAAGAGATCGTCTGCCCCTGCCGCCTGATAGACGGAGTAGAACTCCTCGCGTCCCGCAATCTCATAGATGAAGATATTGTCGTAGACAAAGAGACGTTTCATCTCCTGCATGACATTCGTCTGCACATAGCCGGAGGCATATGCAAAGATGCGGTGCGCCTCATGGATGAGACGGCTCGCGCGCGTATAGTTGCGGCCCATCAGCTCACGCCATGTCTGGTCATAAAACCCGCTGAGTGCGCTGCGCACATCGGACTGCGGTGCTGCCGGATGCGCGGACTCCATCTTGAGCATCGCCTTCATCTCGCCGAACCCATCGAAGCCAAGCTTTTGTGCAAAACGTACAATGGAGGCGCTTGAGACGGCGCACATGCGTGCAAGCTCGTGAATGGAGCAGCGGCTCGCTGTCGTGCGATGGCTCTCGATGTAACGCCAGATGCACATGTCCGTATCACTAAGTTCCCGCAGATGAGTATTGATTCGTTCTGTAAGCAGCATAGCCGACTCCTTCCTATTCATTTCACACAGGCCTCTATGATACGATAAAAATTATATCATATGGCTCCGCATTTTGCGCTTTTTTATCGTATGCCTTTTCATTGCGTGGGAAATCATTCTCTGTTATAATGTCCTCAATATTATGAGGGAGAGGTGATGATGGGATGATCCGACTGATCTTTTCGGATATGGACGGCACGCTGCTCGATGAAAATGGAAATTTGCCGGAGGAGTTCAGCGATGTATATCTTCGGCTGAGGGAGCGCGGGATTCTCTTTGCCCCCGCCTCGGGGCGCCAATATGCGTCGCTCCTTCATACGTTTGCACCGTGGCAGAAGGAGATGATCTTTCTTGCGGAGAATGGTACGCTTGTGATGGAGCGCGGTGCGGAGATTTTTTCGTGTGCGGTGGAGGAACCGCTTGCGCTCGATGTGATGCGGACGGGAGAAAATCTCGCGGGCGTGCGCTCTGTGCTCTGCGGGAAGAAGCGTGGTTATTTCCATGCGGATGACGATGCGCCGGAGTTTCGTGCAGAGCTTGCCAAATATGTCACGCATACGACAGTTGTGGAGGACTTTGCTGCCGTGGATGATGTGCCGATTAAGATGTCGTTCTGTGATTTTTCCGGCAATGCAGAGCACTCGATTCTCCCCTTTATGCAGCAGTACGCGGATCGTTTGCAGGTGACGCTCTCTAGTACGGAGTGGGTCGATCTCTATAGTCGAGGGGTAAACAAGGGCGTTGCTGCGGCGAAGGTACAGGAGCGGCTGGGGATTTCGCCTAAGGAGTGCGTGGCGTTCGGCGATTACCAGAATGATCTTGAATTGATGGATGCCGCCGTGTACAGCTTTGCAATGGAGAACGCACTGCCGGAGGTAAAGGCACGTGCGCGTTATATGGCGCCGAGCAATCGGGCACACGGGGTAATGCAGGTTTGCGAGCAGATTCTGGCAGGCGCGTTTGATTGAGGTGTGGCGATGCGTTTTGATTATCACATGCACCTGGAGTATGGCTCATACGATGCAGATTATGCGGAGGGTTTTTTTCGTACTGCGGCGGCATGCGGCATAGATGAGATCGGGTTCTCGGAACACTCACATACCTTTCCCGAGTTCGAGCAGCTTTACTATGATGATTTGATTCTCGATGACAGTTTTGTTGGGGCATTTCAGCGAAAATGGCTAAAGAATAATAAGTTTAAGTATACGCTCGATGAATATTTTTCCTTCATCGAACAACTGAGAAAAAAGCATAAGGTGTACGCGGGAATTGAGGTCTGCAATTTCCAGAATCAAGAAGCAGTCGAGAAGATTTTGCGTGCCTATCCATTTGACTATGTGATTGGTTCTGTGCACTTTCTGCATGGGTGGGCATATGATACTGCTGCCATCAAGGATGAGTGGGAGCGTCAGAGCCTCAGGGATATTTATGAATGGTACACGGAGGAAGCGGAAAAGCTTGCAGCTGCAGGTCTTTATGATGCGCTCGGGCACCCGTTCAATATCCGTCTTTACCGCTATTTTCCGTCATTCGATGCAGCGCCGTATCTGGAACGCGTGGCACACGCGATGGAACAGGCGAACATGATTGTGGATCTCAATACGGGCACATATTATCGTTATCCTGTGGAGGAGTTCTCACCGTATCCGGACTTCATGCGTGCAGCGTATGCGCATGGGCTGCCCGTCATCATCACTTCGGATGCACATACGCCGGAGGACTGCGGGCGCTATCATGAGGAGGCGGCAGCATATGCCGGATCTTTTGGATACCAGGAGCAAATTCGCTTTACGGGGCGGCGTGGGCGGACGCTTGTGCCGCTTTTATAGAGTGTTTTGATGTAGGGTATGAAGAGGGGTGTTATGAAATGAGGGCAAGATATGGGGCGGCACTCTTTACCGCACTGGCGTTTATCCTGCTGCTTTCCCCCGCAGCATTTGCGGCGGAAGATGGGACATGGACATGGCTGAGTTCAAATGACAAATATTCAAAGTTCTTCTCTCCTTCCTCTGTGCGCGTGACATATCGTTTGGCGGCACCAGGCAAGGGGAAATCGGCTGCAACGGAGATGGAGGCCGACATTAAAACCACGTTCAGCTACGCCGGGGCACAGGAGACGATACGGAATTACAAAATCGAGCATGTCATCCAAGACCCCGCACAGCTTTCCTATGCCATCGCGCATGTGCGCGTTTCGCCGCAGAACCGTACGCTCCAATATCTGAGCGAGACGTTTTACGATGCCGCAGGGCATGTGCTCTGGTCGAAGGGAAAGGGCAAGGAAAAGGAGATGAACTCTCAGCAGTTTGATGAGGAGTTCTACGCTGCGATTGTCGATATTGAGTTCCGACAGGGGGAGCTGAACCGCCTGCGCGCCGATGATCGTTGGATCATACTCTGGTCGGATGAGAGTTCTGTCGGCATCAAGACGCAGGTGTCTGCCGATACATCGACGATGCGCCGGATGCGGGACAATCTTATTTTTTGGGCGTGGACTGAGGTGCGTGATGCGAGCGGCGATGTCATTGAAATCAAATTCGATAAACGTGCAGTGAATCTGCCGCAGGGAACGCAGCGCCTCATCACGGGGCGCTACTGGTCGCCGAAATCCGGCTGGCAGACGTTTGACGATGGGGACGAGGGAGCCTATCGCATGATTGGCCGCGGCACACCGGAGGAGAGAGGTCTCGTGCGTCTGCGCGCCTTTGCCAAGGGGTACAGTACATGGGTGAACCGCTACCAAGTCGAGTAGAAATGCGCCGGAGGAAGAACCAGAAAGAGGATCGAGAGCGTAATGCCGATTAAGATACCAAATCATTTGCCCGCCACCAATGTGCTTGAGGGAGAGAATATCTTCGTCATGAACGCTGCGCGGGCGTACAGTCAGGACATCCGTCCGCTGCAGATCCTCATTCTGAATCTGATGCCGATCAAGGATGTGACGGAGACGCAGCTGCTGCGGCTCCTTGGCAATACAGCGCTGCAGGTTGAGGTGGACTTTATCTATACGGAGTCCTATATTCCGGCGCATACAACACGTGACTATCTCACGGAGTTTTATGGTACCTTTGCGGAGGTGCGTCACAAGAAATATGACGGCTTCATCATCACGGGGGCGCCCATTGAGCATCTTGCCTTTGAGCGTGTCGCCTATTGGGATGAGCTTGCCGAAATCATGCAGTGGAGCAAGAAGCACGCCTACTCTACGTTCCATATCTGTTGGGGGGCGCAGGCAGGGCTTTACTATCACTATGGCATTCCAAAATACTGGCTGGACAAAAAGATCTTCGGGGTCTACGAGCACCGTCTCTGCGTGCAGCATGAGAGTCTCCTGCGCGGTTTTGATGATGTGTTCTATGTTCCGCATTCGCGGCATACGGAGACGCGGCGCGCCGATATTGAACGCGTGCCGGAGCTGACTGTTCTCTCCGAGGGGGCAGCAGGGGTCTATATTATCGCCAATCTGAGGCGACGCCAGTTTTTTATTACAGGGCACGCAGAGTATGACCCCCTCACGCTTAAGGCGGAGTATGACCGCGATTTTGCTGCCGGGATGAATCCTGACATTCCCATCAATTATTATCCGAATGATGATCCGCGCCAGATGCCGGTTGTGCATTGGCGCAGCGTGGCGCATCTGCTCTTTGCGAACTGGCTGAATTACTACGTCTATCAGGGCACACCGTACGAGCTGGATAGTCTTGATAACAATGTGGATGAGTAAACCATGTGAACGGTGTTCATGTTCAGTAAAAATTCAGTTTTTGCGCATACCATAAGGAGCATCGATAAAATTGATTTTGGATGGGAGCGATTTGTGTGCAGAAACGATGGGGGGCGGCGCTCGCCGCATGTACCGTATTGCTGATGGGAATGCGTCCTGCGGCAGCGGAGGAGATCCCCAAGCATATTTATGAGTGGGTGCAGTCTACGGCGCGGCAGAGCTATTATTTCAACAAGGAGCAGATGCAGTATGCCTCAGATGCGCATGGCTATATCGACCTTACGAAACTGATTGTGCCGACGCTGCGCATCTATGACAATATCCAGATTCAGGATGTTGTGTCAAAGCGCCGCTGGCGGATGCTTCCGATGGATGGGTATAACGATCTGGAGGGGTCTGCGGAGTATCTCATGATTGACCTGCATACAGGCAGGGTCAACGTTACCGCCCATGAGGATCTCGACAGTATGTGGGGGATGCTCTCGCGCGAGGAGAATACGAAGCAGATCGATCTCAGGACGCTGTCAGAGCACGATGTGGAGAAAAAGTTCTATGATGCGATTATCAATTATGCACAGGCGCATCAGGAGGAGCTGATCCACCGTTCACGCGGTATTCTGAGCGAACGTGACCGTGCTGCGCTCAGCGCCGCACAGAAGGCACAGATACAGCTTGAACAAAAGCAAAAGAAGAAAAAGGAGAAAAAAGAGAAAAAGCAGAAATATAAGGATCAGCAAAGCGCATGAGCGTACAAAAGAAAATCTTGTGTGCGGCGGCAGCGTTGCTCCTTTCGGTCGGGGCTGCTTCCTCTGCGGATGCACAGATGCCTGTGCGCAGTGCGGCGGCAACGGCTGCGTTCTGGATGCGGCCGGAGGGAGACGCAGTGCTTCTCAGTGAGGCGGAGATTGCAGAGCTGAACAGGGCGCTGCGTCTGCGTGAGCCATCACTGCATGACATTGCAGGGGCTCCACCGCTGCTTTCAGGTGCGGAGGTGCGCGTACGCATTGAGGCAGCAGCACAGGATCTTAGCGCGCCGGAGCGGCCGTATCTTTATGATGCGGAGCTGCCGCTCACAGAACAGACATGGGCATATGTGCGCGAAAATCGTGCCATTGATGCCATTCCGGAGACGGTGACGGTGCGCCATGCAGTGGCTCTTAACCGTACAAGTGTGCGGCTTCTTCCGTCCCGCGCCGGGTGGTATTCTTCTGTTGGTGACGTGAATTATGACCAATTGCAGGGGACGGTTCTCGACCCTGGTGAAGCCGTTCTCGTACTGCACGAGACAACAGATGGTGCCTTTGCCTTTATTGCGTCACGTGATTACGACGGTTGGGTTGATCGGCAAAGTCTTGCCGATGCCGATGAGGCGACGTGGCGCATCTTTGCAGATCCACGGGATTTCTTTACGGTAACGGCATCACGGCTGCCGATTCTAGACGGCAGCCGTATGCTTATCTATCAGCTTGGCGCAAAGATCCCAGGGCGGCGGCAGGAGGACGGCACGCTTCTTTTGTCGCTTCCGGCACGGGATGCGGCGGGGAATTGCAGTGTACACGAGATGCGCATACATGAGGATGGGTCGCTCGTACCGGGGCGGCTGCCGCTGACCGCAAACAATCTCATGCGCCTTGCTTTTACGCCGCTTTACACAGAGTATGGATGGGGCGGGCAGAACGAGGGAATGGACTGTTCGTCCTATGTCCAGAACATCTATCGGGCGATGGGGGTGGAGCTGCCGCGGGATGCTGACGCACAGGAACGTGCCTGTACACTGCTTCCCCTGACTGGGCTTGATACGGCGCAGCGCCGTGCACGCGTAACAGCGGCGCTGCCTGGGGCACTGCTCTTTCGCCCCGGGCACGTGATGCTCTATTTGGGACAGGATAATATGGGTACCCCCCTTGTCATTCATGCGATTAGCAGTTATTATGAAGGTGGCGTGAAGCGCAGCATCCGGCAGGTCGTCGTATCAGATCTGACATTTTTGAATGCCGCCGGCCTTGCAGCGCTTGATACATTGACGCAGATCGGGCATATCGTTCCCTAGGGTACTTTGATTTGCGTGCATGGCTAGGCTGTTGCCGTCCCATTGGATGGTACAGTATGGATTTGGAGGCAGATATGGGACTTTTCGATGGATTTAAGGAAGATGCGGCAGAACATACGGATTTTCGTGCGGCGCTCAAAGCACAGTTGGATGAATATGAACTGAACTATGAGGAGCGCGAGGAAACAGAGGAGGACGGGAGCAAAGAGTTTTTCTTTTACATGCGGAATGAACTCGACAATGATGAGACAGTGTCTGTCGTCATTGACATCCAGATGTATGATATGGATGACGGTACGCTGAAGATCAAGCTCTATGATATTGCCTATCTCGACAGTGATGGGGATCGGTCAGCGGTGCTCTCAAAGATCAACGAATGGAACGATCAGTATCGCTATGCAAAATTCTTCTTGGACAGGGATCAGGATGTTGTGCTCGATATTGATTTCCCGCTGGATCTCCACAAGGGAAAGTTTCAGCCCAAGAATGTGATGGCGATGGTGGCGGTCGGTATGAATATTGTCGAGGGTGTTTTCGATGAACTGATGGAGCTTTGCACCAGAGGACACAGCCCCCGCCCCGGTGAAGACAATAAAGAAAACTAAGCAAGCAGATGGAGGAACGAAGTTAGATGGGACTTTTTGATGGATTCAGCGGCAGTGAGGACGGCCTCAAGAACAGCGCCTATGAAGCGATTAAGGCAGAACTTGATAAACAGGAGATGACTTACGGAGAGGACACTTCGGAGGATGGCGAAGAACGCATCATCCGCATGCGTCAGCAGCTGGATAACGGCAGCGTCGTGAGCCTTGCGATTGTCGTTTCTGAGCACGGAGATACAAATGATTTTATCAAAATCAAATATTTTGGCATCGTACGTCTGGAAGAAAATTCAAACCGCGATGCGTTTCTGGAGAAGATCAACGACTGGAATGGACAGTATCGCTATGTGAAGCTCGTCATTGACGATGAGCAGGATGTGGTGATTGATATTGATCTGCCCCTGGATTTGCATGAGGGGGTATTCCAGGCAAAGAATTTTATGGCGATGGTCGGCGTTGGTCTGCAGGTCATCGAGGAGATCTACCCCGATCTGATGAAACTGCGTTGGGCATAAAATCGTTAGCACAAGACACATAAAACGGGACTGCGATTGCAGTCCCGTTTTATGTGTCTTGTGTAATTTTTAGGCAGGATTATTTGGCCTATCTTAAGCGTTTTTTTGTATGATCGATTTGGGGGATCTTCAGTCCGCGGCTGAGGTAACTCTGCTGAAGCTGATAAATGCTCTGTACGAGTCGTTCCTGTGCACGGACGGTCAGATCGTCACTGAAGGCTACGCCAATATGATAGGTCATGCCGCGCATCGTTTCGATGGGGGTTACGCGGCGAATATGTCCCTTTGTCTCAAGTGTTCCGATGCGCGGCAGATCAGGCACCTGTACTTCGAGCAGGGTTCCCTGGGGCAAAAATTCGTCATGCACGAAGCACAGTCCTCCGCCGCTGATGTCGATGAGATGAACTTTGTGGCGGCTTTTCCGGCTGCCATGCACACCGAATAGTTTGATTGTTATATCAATGGGGACGGGAACCCGCACAAAGTTGCGCAGCTGAATGCGCTCTGCCTGTTCAGGTACCTCGAAGTACCATATGGTATCCGGCAGTGCGGAGCTGGAACGATAGGGAAGGGCAAAGCGGTAGACACAGCCTGCGCCGGTCAGGCTGCACTGGAACACGAGCCCCACGGGAGGCGCGTTGATGAATTTGTCCGTGGGGATGTCGAGCCGAATGGCGAGGGCGCCGGAGATCGTTTCATCCTCTTGGATGGGTTCGATACATTTTATGGTGCCGTAGTAATCGAGACCGAGGTTCTCCTCGATGATATGAACCGATGTGCCGTGTGTCAAGAGCTCGGTTAATTTTTCACCCTCAATGAGCATGGTGCGTTCCTTTCCGATGGTATTCTCATTCGCCATGGATAAGAATAACAAAGTCCCGCACTAAAGTCAATTTTATCTCTGCTGATTGCTTTGACTTTATGCGCTGTTCCGGATATAATATAAAAAGAAAATGGGTATATTGTAGCATGTAAAGGGGTTTGGTGAACGCAATGGCGATGAAGATAGAGGGCAGTTTTTCGAGGAATGCGGCGCTGACAATGACGCGTACTGACAATGACCAGGGGGTGCGCGGTGCGTCTGCAGACTTTAGCATGGAGCTTGCCGATCAGGAATCATCCATGTCCCGCGAGGCGATGGACCGCCTCCTAGAGCAGATTGATGAGCAGGGGGCGCGACTGTCGAAGTCACCGACCTACGAGGAGCTACGCTCCTATCGCGCACTCATTCAGAACTTTATCGGTGAAGCCGTTGGGGGCATGTACGAGCTGCACACACAGGCGGGATGGGATCGCCTCGGACGCCAAAAGGTCTATACATCCGTGCGCAAGATCGACAAGAAGCTTGAAGAGATGGCAGAGAAGATCCGTCTCGGGCAGGCAGATCAACTGGATATTATCGCAAGTCACGATGCGATTCGAGGCATGCTGGTTGACCTCTATATGTGATGGCGGGAAAAGCAGGTGCAGGCCTCTGACATACAAGTGCCGCAGGAGCGCTTTCCGCGTGTCTGGACAGATATTTGCGGACATGCGGAAATCATACGGCGGCTGCGCCGTCTCTGCCTCTTGGGACGCGTGCCGCACGCGCTCTTGTTCACAGGCCCCGACGGTATAGGAAAGAAGCGTACAGCGCGTGTGTTTGCACGGACCTTGCTCTGTGCGGCAGGAGGAGATGCTCCGTGCGGTGTATGTGCATCCTGTCATATGATGGCAGCAGGTGCGCATCCGGACTTTTTTGAGACTGCACCGGAAGCGCGCGGCAAAGCCGCCCCGATGATTCGTACCGAGCAGGTACGTGAGATTCTGGTGGAGGCCTCCCGTCGCCCCGCAGCGGCAAAGCGGCGGATTCTCCTCATTGATGCCGCTGAATGTATGAATGAGACGGCGGCGAACCGGCTGCTCAAGACCCTTGAAGAACCGGCAGAACATGTCCTCTTTATCCTTTTGACGAGTGCCTATGATGCGCTCTTGCCGACCATTCGCTCCCGCATGGTGCGCATTGCATTCGGTGCACTGCATCCGGCAGAGATCGCAGAAATGCTGCGTGCGCACTCCTTCGTGCAGGAGGCGGATGTGACAGCAGCGCTCTCCGGCGGCAGCTTTGCCGCAGCCCTCTCCCTCGCAGAGAGAGGGCTTTCGCAGAGAGATGATGCACTCACGTTCCTCGCGGATCTTCCAACAATGCGCATGGAGGATATTTGGATGTATGCTGAGAAAATAGGTGCGCTGCGTGCTGAGGAGCGCGTGGAGTGGATTGGATTTTTTCAGATGGGACTGCGTGATTTGCTGATGCTGCTGGAAAGTGGAGCAGCGAAGGAGTTGTTTCATATCGACCGCCGTGCGGCGCTCATGGCTCTTATGCCGTATATATCGCGCCAGCGGCTTTTTTATCTTTTACAGGAGACCCGCATATGGGCTTTCCGTCTGCGTGCAAATGTAAATCCTGCATTGCAGGCAGAGGCTTTTTTCATACGCGCAAGAAAACAATTCGGATGAATTGTTTCATCATATATAGGAGGAAGTTTTGCAAACGATTGTTGGTGTCCGCTTTAAGCCGGCGGGCAAGATCTATTCATTCGGGCAAGGGCAGCACGTGATTCAAGAGGGGGATTATGTCATCGTTGAGACTGTACGCGGTATGGAGTGCGGACGTGTCGTTACTGCACCGCACGATGTGCCGGATGCATCTGTGCCGGCAAATCTTCGCAGTGTACATCGTGTCGCAGATCCGTCTGATTTGGAACGCATTGAGGAAAATCATGAGAAAGAGCGCGAAGCACGTGTGATCTGCGAGCAAAAAATCAAGGAGCTTGGGCTTAAGATGAAGCTCGTCGATGTAGAACTCACCTTTGATCTTTCCAAAATGCTCTTTTACTTTACGGCAGATGGTCGTGTGGATTTTCGTCAGCTTGTGCGTGAGCTTGCGAGCGTGTTCCGTACGCGGATTGAACTGCGCCAGATCGGTGTGCGCGATGAGGCAAAGATGATGGGAGGGATGGGGTGCTGCGGTCGTCCGCTTTGCTGCTCGACATTTCTCGGAGATTTCGTTCCCGTTTCCATTCGTATGGCAAAGGAACAGAATTTATCCCTTAACCCAACGAAGATCTCAGGCATCTGCGGACGTCTCATGTGTTGTCTCAAATATGAGAGCAATGGCTATGGCTGCGACGGTTGTATGAAGCAGCAGAAAGAGGAGTATATTCCTGTGCAGGGGGATCGTGTGATCGCCGAGGACGGCGAGGGGCGTGTTGTTGCCGTGCATGAACAGCGACGCACCGCGACCATCCTCATGGATGATGGGAAAACGGTGGTGTCCTCATGGGAGGATGTGGGGCGCGCCGAAGGAGAGGAACATAGCGGCGGGTGTTCCTGCCCCATGCGTGAGACGCAGGACTCTCACGCGCCGCAGGCGCATCTTGTACATGATGCGCCGCCGCGGAGCCGCCGGGAACGAAATGAGCGCAGTGAACGTCCTGCGCACCGCAGACATACGGGAGAAGGAGGCGGGCGGCGCACCCCGCGTGAAGCAAAGCGTTCACAAGGGCAGCACCGTGCAGTGCGTGCACGCCGGACAGAACAGATACCAAGTGAGTAGGGAGATGATTCTGAGGACGGGGGAACGCCTGGATGATCTTTTATGCAGCGGACGCAAGATCATCCAGCGGACGGATGGTTTTTGCTTTTCTATGGATGCCGTACTGCTCGCGCATTTTCCGAAGCTGCATGGGGATGAAAGGGTTCTTGACCTTGGCACGGGAACGGGGGTCATCCCCCTGCTTATCGCAGACGGAGCGGCAAAAATTACAGCGGTAGAGCTGGATCCAAGACAGGCGGAACTTGCCGTGCGCAATGTCATGATGAATGGACTGGCAGAGAAAATCACCGTGCGGGAGGGAGATTATCGCGATCCTCCCGCACTTTTTGCATCCGGGACTTTCGATGTGGTTTTTGCGAATCCTCCCTATCGCCCCGTGCACAGCGGGGCGGTGAGCAGGGGTGGGGGGCGGGCCGCTGCACGGCACGAGCTTACGGCGACGCTTGCAGATACCGTGCAGGCTGCGCAGTATGCACTGCATCATGGCGGGCGGCTTGCAATGGTGCATTTACCGGAGCGTCTTGGTGAGATTGTGCTTGCCCTTTATCAGCATAACCTCGCAATTAAGCGCCTGCGGTTTGTTCAGCCGAGTGCAGACAAGGCGCCGAACCTTCTTCTTCTTGAGGCGGTGAAGGGGGGCGCACTCACCGGTATGCGGCATATGCCGCCGCTGATTGTCCACAGGAAAGAGGGCGGCTATACAGATGAGCTTCGGGAGATCTACGGGGGTACCATTTAAAGGTGTACAGCCAAAAGAGGCATACACATTCTCGTGTGCGCCTCTTTTGGCTGTGGGCGGTTTGGTGTCAGAAGCGCCTCGTGGCGTTTTTGTTCCGTCTTTGGCATGGAAAGCGTATCTAAAAGTTAACGTTTCCTCTCTGTCTTTGCCATGAATTTTTCTGTCATAACGGCGACCCGTTCATGGATTCCGGCACCGATCTCCTCATGTTCGTCATATGCTGTAATCTTTAGAGTAATATTTCGCCCATCGACCGCCGTTACCTCTGCAGCAGCGCGGACGGCGCATCCAACAGGGGTTGCTGCGCGGTGCTTTATGGAGAGTGATGTACCGACCGTTGTCCAACCGGGCGGGCATGTGCGCTGGCAGAGCTCTGCCGCGGCACGCTCCATCAGCGCCGCCATTGCGGGCGTAGCAAAGACCGCGAGTGTACCGCTGCCAACGGTTTTGGCGGTGTTTTCTGCCGTAACGCTCCCATGTACCTCGTTTTGCATACCGACGGCAATATTGCTGTTAAACTCCATCGTGTAAACTCCTTTCATGCACATCCTTGCTTGATTTCAGTATAGCACAGGAACGCTTTTTTGAGGAGATATGAAATACATTGTTTATTATGAATAAAATGCGTATTCTTTCAGTAATTGCCGCATCACTTAATAACGAGCCGTTTTGTATACAGGAATATTTTTTACAGACGGTTGCGTACGTTGTTGAATCGTTCTATAATAGGGAACACCCGTGCAGGACGGGCAGTACTCTTGTAACATTAAGAGGTGATTACGTGAGTGATATATATAGTGTTGCCATTAGTTATGGCGATGTTTTGGGCTGGATTGACTACCATGCCGGATTGGGAACGGCGGATGTGAACCTCGCAGATGACAAGGGACGTGCGGCTGTTGAGGCGTTTCTTGCCAGTACACATGAGGTGGAGGTACCGCATGAGACGCTGATGGACTTCACAAAGGAAACAGTGACGCCGCTTGCAGATGCAGAGAGCTTTGAGCTTGCGCTCACACGCCTCTGGAATGAAACGGGCGTGCAGGTGGACTGGTCGCGGCCGGTCGATTATGTAAAAGCACATCCTCATTACTGAAATGTTCGGCAGCTCTGCCGAAAGATTTACGTCGGTGCGAGGCGTCGGCGGAAGGAGTTTGTATGACACGCATTGGTATTCTTGGCTATGGCAATCTTGGGCGCGGCGTGGAGTACGCCGTCGAAGCAAATGAAGATCTGGAACTGGTGGCTGTCTTTACGCGGCGTGCACCTGCTTCTGTAAAGGTGCGAACACATGTGCCTGTCGTCTCCGTGGATGAGGCGGCACAGTGGAAGGACAAGGTGGATGTGCTCATCCTCTGCGGCGGCAGCGCGACGGATCTGCCGGAACAGACCCCTGCGTTTGCGAAATTGTTTAACGTGGTGGACAGCTTTGATACACACGCAAAGATCCCCGCACATTTCGCGGCGGTCGATGCGGCGGCAAAGGCGGCAGGACATGTCGGCGTGATTTCAGTCGGCTGGGATCCGGGGATGTTCTCACTCGCGCGGGTCTACGGGAACGCGGTTCTCACGAATGGGGCGGACTATACATTCTGGGGTCGCGGCGTTAGTCAGGGGCACTCGGATGCGATTCGCCGCATTCCGGGCGTTAGGGATGCCAAGCAGTATACAGTGCCCGTTCCTGCGGCGCTCGATGCCGTACGCAGCGGCGCAAATCCGGCGCTCACCACGCGGGAGAAGCATACGCGCGAGTGCTATGTTGTGCTCGAGGAGGGCGCAGATAGGGCGGCGGTGGAGAAGGCGATCGTGACGATGCCGAACTACTTCTCGGACTACGACACGACGGTGCATTTCATCAGCGAGGAGGAACTCCTTCGCGATCATGCAGGGCTTGCCCATGGCGGGTTTGTCATCCGCTCCGGTGCGACGGGAGAGCATCATGGACATAAGCATATCATCGAGTTTAATCTAAAGCTCGATTCGAACCCCGAGTTCACAGCGTGTGTTCTCGCTGCCTATGCACGCGCAGCGCATCGACTGGCAGGAGAGGGCGTGACAGGCTGCAAGACTGTGCTCGATATTGCCCCCGCCTACCTCTCGGCACAGAGCGGAGAGGCACTGCGTGCAGCACTGTTGTAAAATTTAGATAGGCTAGTTTTAGTGTCTCGTGCATTTTGCGCGGGGCACTTTTGTATCGGCGCTGTGGCGCTTGCAGAAAGGAGGAGTGGCATGGGACTGCTTCGGCGATTTTTTAGTAATTGTGGGAAGCCGCAGGGGATCATGGGAAAGTTTGTCGTTGCAATGATGAACCGCGGGCATGTTGGGATTGCAGCATGGGGATTCTCGCATCTCGACTTGCGTGGGGATGAGCGCGTGCTTGACTGCGGCTGCGGCGGCGGTGCGAATCTCGCGAAATTTTTGGAGCTGCTCCCTGATGGGCATGTGACAGGGCTGGATTACTCGTCCATTTCGTTGGCAAAGGCATGTGAAGTGAACAGTGCGGCGATCGATGCGGGACGGTGCACGATTATGCAGGGGAATGTGCTGAAACTGCCTTTTTATGATGATCTGTTCGAGATTGTGACAGCGTTTGAGACGGTGTATTTCTGGCCGGAGATTGCACGCTGCTTCGCCGAGGTTTATCGCGTTCTGAAACACGGCGGTGTGTTCATGATTACGAACGAGACAAGCGGCAAGACGGGCAGTCATGAGAAGTGGCAGAAAATGGTTGATGGGATGTCTGTCTATACGGGCGAGGAACTCAAGACCATGCTCATGGGCGCGGGCTTTGTGCGTATTGAGATTGATGAGGATCTGAAACATGACAGATTGAATGTACTTGCTTACAAATAATACTGACATTTTAGAGGGGCGTACCATAGTACATAGTACACAACTTTTCCTGTTTCTTCCTGAGCATTTTTCTGTTATGATAAGATAGATACGATTTCTTAGAAAGGAGCTGCCATGGCCGCCATCACACCGCCGACACCACCCACACCGCCGACGCCGCCCCAAATTTCGATTGGAGATGCGGCGCGTGCAGCCGAGCAGAACGAAAGCCATACGACAGGGGAGGAGCAGGCTGAGCAGCAGGCGCGCGATGCGGTCGCACACGGGGACGGAGCACGCTCTAAGACGACGACGGGCGCCCCCAAGGAGCATAGGGAAAAAACAGCAAAGGAACGTCCAAACGAAGCTTCCCGCGCCGATGCGGAGGGGGGCGACCGCGTGAGCACCGCAAGCGCACGCGTTGATCACGGAACAAAGATCGAGGGGCAGACGGGTGCAGATGTTGCAAAAGGCCTTGATGCAGCACAGGAAAACGCGCTCTTAAAGCAGCAGCTTGCGCTTTCCGGGGAGACGCGGGAGGTGCGGGATGTGCCGCCGCCCAAGTCTTACTCTGCAACGGGGGAGACGCTCTATTGGATTGGCCTGGTTGCTGTGGGGGCAGTTTTGGGGACGGTGCTTTTCCGCCGCTTTTGGAAAAAGAAAGGCGATACACCTCTGTCTGCGGAAGAAAAAGAGGAACATCTGGCTGACCGCATTCTTTCCATGGGCAAAGAAAAGCCTGTGCAAAAACGTGGTGCGCCGATGGGACGGGCACCAAAGGAGGAAGATGCGCATGCAGATCTCTTGCAGGCGGCGCAGCAGGCGAGACGCGCACGCGATACAGGGGAGGAGATCCTAACAGAGTATACGGGAATGACGGCAGGAGAAGCACTCGCAAAACTGATGGCGGCAGAGGCCGCGCAGTCTGCCCCCCCGCTGCCGAAAGCCCCACTGCCTGCACGAGAGGAGACTGCAAAACGGGCACAGCCTCCCCTGCGGGAAACGCTGCCATCACGAGGGGATGCGCAGAAAAAGGATGCCCCGCCTGCACGCGCCAAAGAACCGGCAGAGAAAACGACTGCTGCGCAAAAGGCCGGCACGCCATCCGAACGGACGGAAAAGCCCGGCGAAGAACAACCCCACTTTGAAGTGCGCATATGATGCAGCGGCATGTGTTTTTTGCCGGATCTTACGGTTATCGAACAGCCCTATGAGGAATATCCCGTCCGAAGCGCGGACAAAGAGGGATATTCCTCTTTGTACTTTCCGCATCATTTGCATAAAATGTGATATGCGTTAATGAATTTGTATGGATTATGTGATATGATAACAGATAAAAAATATATACAACTGATGGAGTGATGTCGATGCTGGATATGAAATTTGTGCGTGAGAACCTAGATGCGGTGCGCGAAATGCTCAAAAATCGCTGCAACGGATTGGACATCAGTCCCTTTATGGCACTGGAGGAGCAGCGGCGCCATATCCTTCAGGATGTGGAGGAGAAGAAAGCGCGCCGCAATGCCGTTTCAAAGGAGATCGGCGCATACAAAAAAGCGGGAGAAAATGCGGATGAGGCCGTCGCCGAGATGCGCGCACTCGGCGACAGGATTGCAGCGCTCGATGAGGAACTGCACACAGTAGAACATCAGCTGCGTGACCTCTTGCTCCAGATCCCGAATATGCCAAAGGCAGATGTGCCCATCGGCAAAGATGATACGGAGAATCCGGAGGTGCGCCGCGTGGGGACGCCGCGCACATTTTCGTTCCAACCAAAGGCGCACTGGGACATTGGGGAAACGCTCGGCATCCTCGATGCGGAGCGTGCAGCAAAGGTGACGGGCGCACGTTTTACATTTTACAGAGGGCTTGGCGCGCGTTTAGAGCGCGCCTGCATCAATTTTATGATGGATCTTCATGCTGAAAAGCATGGCTACACCGAAATGCTCGCTCCCTATATCGTGAACGAAGACAGCATGACGGGCACGGGACAGCTCCCGAAGTTCGCTGAAGATATGTTCAAACTCGAAGGGCTGGACTACTATCTTGTACCGACGGCGGAGGTACCGACGACGAATTACCACCGCGATGAAATTTTGAGCATGGAGCAGCTTCCTGAATACTACACGTCCTACACGGCGTGCTTTCGTGCGGAGGCGGGCAGTGCCGGACGCGATACCCGCGGGCTGATTCGTCAGCACCAGTTCAACAAGGTCGAGCTGATTAAATTCGTCGCTCCCGAGACGAGCTGGGATGAGCTTGAAAGCATGGTGGATGCGGCGGAGGATGTGCTGCGCATTCTCGCACTGCCGTACCGTGTCGTCCAGCTTTGTACAGGGGATATGAGCTTTACGTCTGCAAAGACGTATGACATCGAAGTCTGGATGCCGGCACAGGATAAATACCGTGAGATTTCCTCCTGCTCGAACTGTACGGACTATCAGGCACGCCGCGCCAATATCAAGTACCGCCCCGCACGTGGGGCAAAGCCGGAGTTCCTGCATACGCTGAACGGCTCGGGGCTTGCAGTCGGCCGCACGGTTGCAGCAATCCTTGAGAACAACCAGCAGGAGGACGGCTCTGTGCGCGTGCCGGAGGCTCTGGTTCCCTATATGGGCGGCGTGACAGTCCTTCGATGAGGCGGCTGATTGTCGGTATCACGGGGGCGAGCGGGAGCTGCTACGCCGTTCGTCTCATGGACGTATTGCAGGAGATGGGTGCAGAGCTGCACCTTGTTGTGACAGAAAGCGGATTTCGCGTATTGGCGCATGAGTGCGGCATAACGCGGGATGAACTTACGAGGCGCGTGGCGCATATTTATCCGAATACGGATGTGGGCGCTGCGATTGCGAGCGGCTCGTTCCGCATGGATGCGATGGCGGTGCTGCCCTGCTCCATGCGGGCAGCGGGGGCACTATCTCACGGCGTAACAAACGACCTTTTGACACGCGCCGCCGATGTCACGCTCAAGGAGGGGCGAAAGCTTCTCCTCGTGCCGCGTGAGACGCCGATGCACGAGATTCATCTTGAAAATCTCCTGCGTCTTGCGCGTGCCGGAGCGATCATCATGCCCGCCGCCCCCGGATTTTACCACCGCCCGGAGCGCATTGAGGATCTCGTGAATATGATGGTCGGAAAGATTCTCGATCGCCTCGGAATAGAACCGGATGCAGAGCTGTTTACACGTTGGAGATGATCATAATGAAAAAGCAACACAACAATATTGCCGCACTCGCGGCTGCGGCGGCACTACTCATTCTGCCCGGTGCTGCCGAGGCGGATGAATACGCCCCCGCAGCGCATATGGCTGCGCCCCACACCCCGCAGGATATGCAGATGCATATGGGGACAGAACATTTATATGAAGATGACAACACATATGCGGACGAGCGTCGCGCCGAGATTCAGCTCGACTACTTGGAGCACCGCGGTCAGCGCCGCCATATCGATCTTTACAATCTGCATGTATTCCGTCAGTACAAGGAGATGCACGGGATGACACTGCACTGGGGGCTGACGCTCTCACGGCCGGTCGGCTCGTGGGCGGAAAAGGATCGGCCGGATACGGAGCTTGATTCGTCTGCTGTCGGGGCAGGTCCTGCGTACATGGTGCGCTTTACAAAGCCGCTCGGGACGCGCTGGGAGGCATCCTTTGATGCGACGGGGGCGGTTCTCGTCTATAACCGCGTTCATCCTGCACATACGCGGAACTATGGGTTTCTCTGGCGTGTCGGCCCGCGTCTCACCTATAAGTTTAACGACAGCAACGCACTCAGCGTCGCTTTTCTCGGGCACCACGTCTCCAATGGGCAGAAAACAAGCAACCCCGGCTATAACGGTGTCGGTTTTTCGATCGGCTATCGCTATTCGTATTGATGCCTGTACTGCTCATGCAATGGAGCAGCGCGGGCGGTGCCGCATCGAAGGAGTATTTTGTGGCAAAAAAATTCTATGCTGTAAGGCGCGGACGGAAAACGGGCATCTTCACTGTATGGGCAGACTGCGCAGCGCAGGTGAAAGGCTTTGCCGGACCTGTTTACAAAGGTTTTATGACCGAGGAGGAGGCGCGCGCGTGGCTTTCCGGCAGTACCGTGCAGGATGACGGGGGCATTCCCGCGCACGTACCGCATGCAGCAGATACGGTGGATGATTCTGCTGCGCGTGCGGATTTTGACTATATCATCTATACAGATGGCTCCTGTCTTTCCAATCCCGGCGGTGCAGGCGGCTGGGCGGCTGTCATCGAAACGGCTGCGACGGGCTCCGTGGAGGAGATGAGCGGCGGCGCTTCCATGACAACGAACAACCGCATGGAACTGACAGCCGCACTCACAGCCGTATCTTCCGTTCCGGAAGGGGCGCGGGTTGCACTCTACACTGACAGTCAGTATCTAAAGAATGCCTTCACCAAGTTCTGGCTGGCCGCATGGAAAAAACGCGGCTGGAAGAAGGCAGACGGCAGCCCTGTGCTCAATCAGGATCTTTGGATGGAGCTCGATGCGGCGTTCTCGGTGCGCAGCGTTTCGTTCCATTGGGTCAAGGGGCATGCCGGCAACCCGCGCAATGAACGCTGTGACGTGCTTGCACGCAGCACAGCGGAGACATTTGCCAAGAAAAGCAGCGCATAACCATGTACCGGGGAAAATCAGACCACACATAAATAGAAGGGAGGCGAGGCGGTGCAGCGCATCTTGGAAATGGTGGGGGCGGTCGTTCTCACGCATTTGGCGAACATCGGCCGCATTACGATGCTGTACGGTGAAACGATGCGTCAGGTTACGCGCCGTCTGCGCCTTAGAAGCATCATCTATCAGATGGCGCATTTGGGCGCGGACTCCCTGCTTATCGTAGGGCTGACGCTTCTCTTTACGGGGGTCGTGCTGACGCTCCAGATCGCACACGAATTCATCCGCTATGGTGCACAGAGCACCATCGGTGCAGTCATTGCCATCGGCATCGGCCGTGAGCTTGGCCCCGTGCTCGTCGGCGTCGTCTGTGCGGGGCGTGTAGGGGCAGCGATTACAGCAGAGGTCTCCACCATGAAGGTCACGGAGCAGATCGATGCACTGCGCGTCATGGCGGTCAGTCCCGTGGGCTATCTCATCGTTCCTCGTATGCTCGCCTGTATGATCGTCGTGCCCATCCTGACGGTGTTCGGTGACGTCATCGGCGTGTACGGCGGCTATCTCACCGCCGTGTACTACTCTGGCATTTCGCCCTATACATTCACGCATTCCATTACGCAGTTCGCACAGATCTATGACATGACAGGCGGCCTCATCAAGGCGATTTTTTTCGGCAACGTCATCGCCGTTCTTGGCTGCCACTATGGTCTTTCGGCGCCCAGTGGTGCTGAGGGCGTCGGCAAGGCGACCATGCAGACCGTTGTTACGTCGATTATCGTGATCTTCATACTGAACGCGGTGCTGACATTTTTCCTGTTCTGAGCGGGAGGGGCCTATGATTCGACTGCGGCACATCTTTCGGCGCTTCGGTGAAAAAACCGTACTGAAGGACATCAGCCTGACCATCGACAAGGGGGAGACCATCGCCATCATCGGCGGTTCAGGCTCCGGGAAATCGACACTCCTGCGTCTCATGATCGGTCTTGACCGCCCCTCCTCGGGGGAAATCTACATCGGCGGCGAGAACATCACCGTGCTCAATGAGAATGCACTCGACCGCGTGCGGCTGCGTATGGGGATGGTCTTTCAATACTCTGCACTCTTTGACTCGATGAGCGTCGGGGAAAACGTCGCCTTTGGTCTGCGCGAACATACGCACGTATCGGAGGCAGAGATACGGCGCATTGTTGCAGAAAAACTTGAACTTGTCGGACTGCCGGGCGCAGCGCAGATGATGCCGCAGGAACTTTCGGGCGGCATGAAAAAGCGCGTTGGGCTTGCGCGGGCGATTGCGACCAATCCGGAGATCATCTTTTACGATGAGCCGAGTTCCGGACTGGATCCCATCATGACCGCAAAGATCGATGAGCTGATCATTGATATGCAGAAAAAACTGGATGTGACATCTGTTGTTGTTACACATGATATGGTGAGTGCAAGCCGCATCGCCGACCGCATCGCCATGATCTATGAGGGAGAACTCATCGCCGTAGATACCGTGGAACGATTTCAGGACATACAGGACGCGCGTGTACAGGCATTTTTCCGCGCGCTCCACCATCGAAGGGAGGAACACGCATGAGTGCCGAGGCGAAGGTTGGCGCGTTTACACTGGGAGGACTGGGGCTGTTGCTTGCGGTCATTTTGTTCTTTGGCGGGCTGCGCCTCGGCGGCAGCCATGACTATATGCTCTATGCAGGCTTTGGCCGTGCCGTTGGGCTCAATCCAGAGGCGCAGGTGCTCCTCTCGGGTGTTCCCATCGGACAGGTGCAGGATATTGTCAGTGACGGCAGAGGCGTCACTGTTTCCATGACGATTCATGACGGCGTAAAGATCCCGCGCGGCTCCTCCATTACCATCGCCCAGCCCGGCATCATGGGAGATAAATTTGTCATCATCACGCCCTCTGTGCGGACGGACTACTATGGCAGCGGAGACTATCTCTATGGTGAGGATGAGATGGGGATGGACACCATGTTCATCGAGCTGAACAAGATGATTGTTCAAGTGGAGGATATGCTCACCTCACTGAATAGCATCGTCGGTGCGCCGGGATTTCAGACCTCAGTCGTTCAGCTTGTTGTCAATATGGAGCAGATGACGGCGCATCTTGACGGCCTCACGGCGACACTTGAGCAGATGGCAGAGGAGAACCGCGGCAACCTCAGCGGCACGATTGCCAATATGAACATCATGACCGGCAACCTCGTACAGACGACGGAGAGCGTCGAGCGCATTGTGGCGAATCTTGAGACCGTCGGTGCAGATCCCGCGACAGCGGAGAATCTCAAGAAAACACTTGCGAACATCACAGAGGCGACCGAGCGCATTTCGCGCATTGCAGAGGACATCGAATCCGTTACGGGGAATACAGAGACGCAGGAGGATGCGCATGTACTCATTCACAACGCGCGTCAGCTGTCGGATAGGGCAAACGGTCTGATGGGACGCCTCGGCACGCTCAAAATCACACCCAAGATTGATGCGATGTACAGCGGCAAGGTGAGCGACTGGCGAACGAACTTTAACCTCGATGTCGGCACAGACCGCGGTATGTTTGCAACCTTTGGTGTGGATGATATTGGTGAGGGAGATAAATTTAACGCGCAGGTCGGCACGCGTGGCAAGTCCTTTGGCGCACGCGCCGGTGTCGTTGCGGGTGAGGCTGGGCTTGGCATTGATGCGTATGCGGGGGAGAAATTCAAGTTTTCCGCCGATGCCTATGACCCTGATGATGTGACCGTCCGCCTGCGGGCTCAGTATCAGCTGCGCGGCGGCACCTATCTTTTTGGTGAGTGGAACGATGTCAATGACCGGAGGCACCGGGCATTTTATACAGGACTTCGTCAGGAGTTTTAGGATGCTGCAAAGCAGGGATATATGCACCAAGAGCAATATGTGTATGAAGCAGGAAAAAGGATCGATGCACATGCCGGCGAAAGAATGGATCGATAAATATGCGCAGGTGAAAGAACAGCTTCGCTGTTCTGTGGATTTAGAATCCTACTTTTTAGAAAAACGTATTGGAGATGTGGATGTTGACATACTGGAGATTGGGACAGTTCATTTTCCTACCGGGCAGATCGTTGCCTGTGATCCATTGGTTGACCTTGAGGACAGCATTCCCTATCTTCAGGAAGTGCCTGTTGGTACCTATCCGGTTCGGATCTGCGTTGTTCCGAGCGAAGTGTATGGCGACCGCTATGCCTGCGTAAAAGTTGCAGTCAGCAATGCCAAACCTGTCCGCTATGAGATGGGGATGACGGGACGCGAGAATCTCGATGAAGAAATCGAAGAAGGCGAATTCTTTGGTTTTGGTGTGGATGCGGGTATGGCCTGCGTAGCAGATGTACGGGCGCAGGAAGCATATCAAAAATATTGGCAGGCACTTTCTGAGAAAGACAGTGACATCAATCCATATGATGATTTGTTTTGTGCAATTTTGGAGGAGAACTATAAGGCACACCCCAAATACCAGCGTGACGCAGGTGATTGGGCAAATTGGACCGTTCCCGGTACGGACTGCAACATTCCTATTTTTGCATCCGGCTGGGGAGATGGCTGTTATCCCTGCTACTTTGGTTATGACGACAAGGATGCGCTCTGCGGCATCTATCTTCTGTTCATCAACATCGAAGAAGAATTTGCAGATGATTGAGGAGGCGCAAATGTTCTGCCACCGGCATGAAAATACATCATCCCCTTATGCCGGTGTTGGAAGCTCTCATAAACAGAATCCCCTGCGTCCGGCGAAGCGGCGCAGGGGATTCTGTTTATGGGGCAGATGCCCTTAGCGTTTAGGATCTTTGTGAAAGAACCGGAATTTAATCCTGATTAAACATTGGTTTACGCCCTTCAAGGAACGCGGTCACAGCCTCGCGATGATCGGCGGATTTCCCTGCTTTGGCGAGGTTTTCGGCTTCGAGGCGGCTGTACATCATATAGTCACGGTAGAAGATTTCATAGTAGAGCTGTTTTTGCATGGCGATGGCACCGAGGGGGCGGCGCATCAGCTTTGCCGCAAACGCCATAGTTTCATCCAAAAGGTTGTTCGCTGCTGTAACTTTTGTCGCAAGCCCGAGGCGCAGTGCCTCTGCGCCGTATATGGGGGCGCTGAATGCCATCAGCTCTATGGTCTTGGCGAGACCGACAATCTGATGGAGATTGTAGATGCAGCCGGTATCTCCTGGCAGTGCCACGTTTGAAAATGCAGTGAGCAGACAGCTTTCCTCTGTCATGATGCGAAAATCTGCTGCCAGTGCGATGCCGCAGCCGGCGCCGGCCGCGGCGCCATTGACCATGGCGATGATGGGCTTTTTGCAGCGGCGCAGACACAGTGCTGTCTGCCCCGTCAGCATGGAAAGCTCATAGCTGATGAACTCAAATGTCGCCATTTCCTTGATGTCGCCGCCGGCGGAAAAATTTTTGCCCGCCCCCGTGATGACGATGACTTTTACAGCGTCTTCCGCGCCGCAGTGTTCCACAGTCTGGATGAGATCGCGGAACATCTGCATGTTGAGTGAATTATTCGCTGCGGGGCGGTCAATAGTGATGGTCGCAATACCATCTGCGACAGTGCATTTAATGTGTTCGTACATGAAGGAACCTCCTTTTGGAATGGCAGATTCTCATCTGCCTGTGATGAGACATAGGACAAGTTCATTTGGGGGTACACCTGATTATGCTGGTGGACAAATCTTTCAAGGATTTTGGTACATGCACATGAAATCTGTTGCCGGCTTATTTATTGACAGTGGCTCTGGAATCAGCAGCCCGTCTTCTAAAGCCGCTTCAATCCAGCATCGTTTAGCATCGTTTAGCATATTATAGAGTTCATTTTTCGTTTCTGCCTGTGTGATACAGCCTGGAAGCTCTTTAATATAGCCGACGAATCCACCGCTTGGATCGGTCTCAATGATCTCTTCGTAGGGCAGAGATATATAGTATTGTAGATCTTTTTTCATCATACAAATGCCCCTCCTTTTTCATCAAGAACCTTGATCACCACTTTAACATAGACTTCCTTTACATAGGGCTCGTGCTTTGGTATTGTTATCGGCATGCACCCTTTTTTCCGGAATGTCCAGTGACTAGAACCGCTTTGGGGTTGCCTTTTTTCATAGCCCATACTTTTGAGCACACTTGCCACTTCATCGAAGCGTACACTTTTCGGCTGTCTGCGTATTCGTTCCAGCAGCTTTTTTAACTGACGCACTCAATCCTCCATGCCTTTTATGTATATGGTACTGCATTTGATGCAGCTTTGCAAGGGACAATGAAATATAGCGTGTGAAAGCACAGCGCACATAGCGTTGTGCTTTTTTATCTCTCTGCAACTACTTCGCTGTTTTTAATGGCAAAATCGAGCAGCAGACCAATGAGTTCGTTGCGTGAGCGACCGGTCTGGTCGGCCAGTATATCGAGCCGTTCAATAATATCTTCTTTTACACGGATGGTTAAAATTTTATGCCCATCCTCACCACGTTTTTTCTTTGTGATGATGAGTTTTGTGTTCATAGTTTACTCCTAATATACCTATCACTCTCAATTAGGTAGTTTATAGAGAAAACTAAAAATGTTATATACTATCATCTTGTTTTTAACAACAAAATACAAAAAACATTTAAGAAAATAAAATAATACAACGATGTACTTTATACATAAATATATTATAAAATATAACATAAAACATGTTATAAAAATGAAAGGAAGTAGAAATGGAGATTCATCCTGCTGTACAAGAATCCGCCGAGCAAGGAAGCGCAGTAGTCGGCAAGGGACAGGGAGTGTCCCTACCAACGAATGTTTTCCAGAGCCTTCTCGATGCAGCGGGTGGGCGCATGCGATTCTCGGCGCATGCACAGGCTCGGATTGAGGCACGCGGTGTTCATCTCACAGCAGGTGAGCTTTCTCGTCTTGAAAAAGCGGTGGATCGCATGGCGGAAAAGGGTGTGCGTGATGCACTGATCTATTTGAGCCGCGGCATTGCCATGGTTGTCAGTGTTAAGAACAGGACGGTGATTACGGCACTCGATGAGGCGAGTGCGAAGGAAAATATTTTTACAAACATTGACAGTGTTGCAATTTTATAGTTTTTCTAAGGGAGAGATGCAGAAATGATGCGTTCTATGTTTTCAGGGGTATCGGGGCTGAAGGGACACCAAACCCGCATGGATGTCATTGGTAACAACATCGCGAATGTCAATACGACGGGGTTTAAGTCCGGCCGCGTTACGTTCGCGGATATGATTTCGCAGAACCTTTCGGGGGCATCGGCGCCCAACGGAAACATCGGCGGAACAAATCCAAAACAGGTCGGTCTCGGGATGAATGTTGCGGGCATTGATACGATCTTTACAAACGGGTCCGTGCAGTCAACGGGCAAGAATACGGATGTCGCCATTCAAGGGAACGGTCTCTTTGTCATGCAGCGTGGGCAGCAGAAATATTACACGCGCAATGGTGCATTCTCGTTTGATGCGGAGGGAAATCTTGTCCTACCTAGTTCCGGACTCTATGTACAAGGATATATGGCACGCAATGGCATTGTCTCACCTGCAGGGGACAATACGACGAATATCAAAATTCCTGCGGGTAAATCTATGGAGGCGACGGCAACCGGTGCCGCAACGTATACTAAGAATCTCAACGCCAGCACGGAGGGGTATCCCGTTCGGAGTACACTCGTGCGCTATGCGGACGGCTCTACGGAAACGACACCGAGCTATACACCCGTGGAGGCGGCGCGTCATACGCTGCGGATGACGACGGGGGAGAAGATTAAACTCAATCAACCAACACCCACCCCACAGACTGCGGGCAGCCCGCCGTCCGGGACACTCTATGCAGCACGTATGACGAACGTTACCGCTAACGGCGGGGGAACGGTCCATCTCAATGCCGGGATAAAGCCTGGCAGCAACCCGCAGGGGCCTAAACTGGTGAATGGCGGGACCACTTTGCCGTCATTTACCGTTTCATCTGGCACCTATGCACTTGACAAAGATCTTCCCATCACAGGGACGATTTCAGGGGTAACACTCAATGTGCCAAGTCCTGGGCTTACGCGGCTGACACTCACAAACACATCGCCTCCGAATGCAGGCATCACAAGCGTCGTTGTGCCGACGCCGACCACCTTTACCTATTCCGTTGGCATGCAGTATGCAGGGGCGCTTCGGGTCAATAGCATCCAAGCAAATACAGGCGCATATGTTGCAACGGCGGACGGGAACCGCATTAAACTCAAAACTTCGGCGACGCCCGCCTTCACGACTGCTGCGCCAAACTTTACCTGTCAGCATACGCATGTAAACGGCAATATTGAGGCAATTTCCCGCACCTCTGGGTATAAATACAACGGTAAGTTCGTGGAGAATGTCACCGTCAATACGAGCGCCGGTACGGCGCTCCCCGGTCTTATCGGAAAGGATTACGCCACGGGCAATACCTTCTACCCCTCGTTTACTTCGATGGTTAAGGTATATGACTCACTTGGCGCAGCACATGAAATCCCGCTGCTCTTTACCAAAAAGGCTGACAATCGGTGGGAGGTCTCGCTTGCCAACGGTACGGATTCCTATGCCTTTACGGAAGCAGACGGTACGACGACGACCGTTTCTCTGGCAAAGCGGGATTTGACGTTTGATACCTCGGGGGCTTATAAAAACGGTTTGGCTTCGCTCACATTCAACTACGAAAACGGCGCACAAAATGCGCAGCAAGTGGGGCTCGGTCTTGGCGCCATCACGCAGTATTCCGGCACGACGACGGTAGCGGGAGAGACGGACGGAAATGCAGCGGGGAAACTAACGAATGTCGAGATCGACAAGACCGGTGTCATCACGGGCGTCTATTCAAACGGTATGCGTCAGAAAGAGGCACAGATTGCTTTTGCACAGTTCAACAATACAGCCGGTCTTACAAAGATGGGCGGCAGCCTCTACCAGGAATCGAACAACTCCGGTACACGCACCATCAGCGGGGCCTCTGACATTGGTCTGGATATAACACCGGGCGGACTTGAGATGTCGAACGTCGATATTGCCGACCAGTTCTCTGATATGATTGTTACGCAGCGCGGTTTCCAGTCGAACTCGAAGATTATTACAGTTTCTGATGAGATGCTGGAAACACTGATTGGGATGAAACGTTAAAAACACACTCCTGCGGAGCCATCGCATTGCTTCTTTTGCGGTGGCTCCGTTTTTGTGCCCCCTAATCCACAATTTATTTGAAAAAAGAAAAGAGAACTGATACAATGAAAGTACAATCATCGTATTGGGAATGGAATCGAAACAGCCCGCCTTCGGAATCATCCATGCGGACGGGTGCGGGGGGAATATTCTTGAATAAAAGGGAACGTGTTTTCAAAAAGCTCGCACGGGTCATGGTGCTGACATGTGCCGCCGGTTTTTTTACGGGGACGGTTTCGGCAGAGACGGTAAAACTCAGTCTGGCGGACAGTGTGCAGATGGCACTTGAAAACAATCGGAGCATCAAGCAGGCATTGACGGATGTAGATGCCGCGCACTGGTCGCTTTCTGAGGCACGCCGCAGTATGGGGCCGCGGCTCACATGGGAGAGTACGGCAGCCCGCATTGGCGGTGAGGCATATGAGAGTGCGCGTGCGTTTGGCTCCGAGAAATATCACTATAACTATGGCAATACGGGGACGATTGCGATGCCCGTCTACAATGCGGCGCTCAGTGCACAGCGCAGAGCGGCGCGTTATGCGCTCAGTGCAGCCGATCTCGCCTTGGAACAGACAAAGCAGAGTGTACGCCTCACAGCCACGAAGGGCTATTTTAATATTTTACAGGCACGCAATCTCGTGAAGATTCGAGAGGATGCTGTGGCGACACTTACAGTGCATCTAAATGATGTCAATGCACAGCTGCGTGCGGGTACGGTTGCACGTGCGGATGTACTCGCCTCGGAGGTGGAGCTTGCCAATGCCGCACAAAATCTGACAACGGCAAAGAATACATATGAAATTGCGGTTGCGGCGCTGAATAATGTCATCGGGCTTCCAGCGGATGCACAGCTGCAGATCGAGGATGAGCTGCGCTATGTGGCATATGAACCGTCGCTTGCGGACTGCACGGACTATGCGCTGCTCAACCGCGCAGACGGAGCGGCGGCGGTGTATGCCGTGCGGCGGGCAGAAGCCGGCGTGCGTGCGGCGCGTGCGGGGTATCTCCCCACGGTGAATGCCGCCGTGAGCCGTGCAATCGCGGGAGAGCATGCCTTTGGCTCGGAGCATACGAGCAGCAATCAGTGGTCGGCAGGGCTTCGTGCCTCGTGGAATGCATTCGATAACGGCGTCACTGATGCACAGGTGCAGGCGGCCAAGGCTGCGCTGCGCAAGGCAGAGGAAGCAGAGGCCGCGACTGAGGAGCAGATCCGCCTCGATGTTCGGACGGCATATTTGAATCTGCGTGCAGCGGAGCAGAACATCAAGACCACAAAGACGGCGGTACAGCAGGCCGAGGAGGATCATAAGATTGCCAGGATTCGCTACAATGCGGGGGTCGGGACAAATCTTGAGGTCATGCGGGCCTCTGATAATCTGACGACGGCACGCATGAATTACGATACATCACTGTATACATACAACACGAGCAAGGCAAGTCTTGATCAGGCGATGGGAACCCCTGTGGATCTGAATGTCATGCGCTACCGTGCGGCCGAGGAGGAAGGAAAACGTGCAAAGGAGGCGCGGACAGCAGCGCGTCTTGACGAAAAGGCGATTTTTGAGACGTCGGCGCATAAAGAGGTGCGGGTGATTTCCTCCGCGCCGACCCCGGAGGAGGGGGCGGGTGCAGTGCGCCGCGTTGAAGAGGCAGCCATTTCCTATCGCGTGGGGATGGAGGAGCATCGGTAAAGAATGTGCCGCTGAATAAATTTAGCAATACCCGAAAGAGGAGCGCTATGAGACGGAAGGTATATGGCGGTATCGCAGTCCTTGCGGCAATACTCATCTGCGCGGCCGCTGTCATTCATCTCGTACGCGCGCAGGCGTTTATGACACAGGTCGGCGCGATGGCAGAGAGCTTTGCTGCAGAGACGCTCGGGACGGATGTGCGGATTGGCTCGGTGGAAATTCACTCGCTGCATGAGTTTAGGGTCAGCGATATTACGATCTATGATAAGCAGGCAGAAGCCGTTCTCCGCGCGGATGAGGCGCGGGTGACGCTGCGCCTGTTTTCTCTGCTCTCGTCGCCCCTGCAGTCTGTGGATGAGGTTCGTCTCATGGGGACACGCGTACATGTGATTCACCGTGATGACGGCACATGGAATTACAGCGATCTCATCTCGGACCATACGCAGCAGAGTGATTTTGCGGGACGCATTCAGTTTGCAGATGCTGTTGTGACGGTTTCAGATACGGCGCGTTCTTTCGATGTGACAGGCGTCACGGGAACGGCAGATGTGGAGCAGGGGGATGTTTCCTTTGCACTTTCCGGCCAGCTGTATGATGTGCTGCTGCATGTGCGCGGGGCGCTTGTTGGGGAAACACAGTCTGCGCATGTGACGATGGATGATGCGGCGCTTACGCCGCTGCTCGAACTGCTTCCCGCAGATACGATTCCTGCGGATGTGTCCATTCAGACGCTTTATGCAGAGCATGCAGAGGCGCAGTTTGCGCGTGTGGACGGAGTGCTGACAGCAGATGGGCGTGTGGATGGTCTGCGGGGGACGGGCAGCGCTTATGGGATGGAGACGGAGCTAAAGAGTGCTGCACTCACGTTCAGCGAGCAGGAACTTTTCCTTGCAGCAACACTGGCGGCAGGGGGAGAGACGGCGCGCGTGGATGGCACCGTTCGTCTGGATATGGAGACGCCTGCGCTGAACCTTACCGTGCGGGCGGCAGATTTTGCTGTTGACCGTGTGCTGCACGCCAGTTCCTATGTCGGGCAGGTGACAGCTGATGTGCATGTAACCGGCACCCCTGCGGCACCGCTGATGGCAGGACATGTACAGGCAGCGGCGGGAAGTGCCTATGGCATACCTTTTCAGGAAGCGTCGGCAGAGGTTTCTTTCGACGGGAGTGTCATTACAGTGGATCAGCTGCAGGCGCAGGCATTCGGGGGCACGGTTTCCGGTGCAGGCACCTTTGACACGCGCGACTATGCCTATGTGGGGCACCTTGTGACAGATGGCGTGCAGCTCCGCCGTCTGCGTGCAGAGGCAGATCTCCCATTGCCGGATGGTGCAGAGGGGATTGTGCACGCAGATCTCGGCATTACGGGACGCGGAGAGGAACGCGATACGCTTGCAGTCTATGGCAGTGCGACGGTAACGGATGGGGTGTACCGCAGGCTCCCCATAGAGCGCGCAAGTGCGTCCTTCATGCTGCAAGGGGAGGATCTTACACTTGACTTCCTGAGCGCAAACCTTCCAAATGATACGGATCTCGGTGTAGAGGGACGGATTACGGGCGGTCATGCACTGGATCTGCGCTTTTACGGCGGTCATGCCGATCTCTCTCTTTTGAACCGTCTCGACCCGCGGCTCAGCTTTGCGGGGGTCGCGGATTTTGGGGGAGAGGTGCACGGTGATATTTCGGACCCCCATGTTGAGATGAAGGTTTCGGCGACGAACGGTCATCTCATGTATCAGCCGTTTGACAGCCTGCTCTTTCGTGCGGAGGGGTCGCTCTCCGGCATTGGCATTTATGATTTTTCGATGGAGAAGAACGGACGTGAGGTCTGGCTGGTCAATGGTTCGGTCGGTTTTACCGGAGAGCGTCGTGTCCATGTTCAGATTGATACGATGGGTGCGCGCATGGAGGATGTTGCGGCTCTTGTCGCGCCGAATGAGCCGATTACGGGCAATATTGACAATATCATCACATTTACAGGAACGCTTGACAATCCGCATGCCGTGGGCTATGTACACTTTTACCGTGGCAGCTATAATGGCGTACTGCTCTCGGGGATGGACGGCGATTACTTCCTCGATAATGGCATCATTCGTCTGCAGGTATTTCACATCTACTCGCCGATGGTGGATATGGTGCTGAATGGAACCATCAGTGCGCAGGGGGTGTTCGACCTCGACACAGAGGTGCGTGATCTCGATATGAAGCGTTTCGAGCATAAGCTGCCCTATGAGGTGGAGGGACATGGTACATTCCTCGGCAAGATTACAGGCACATCCTCGCATCCTATGTTCAATGGACAGCTTCAGGCTGACCGCATTGTGATGAACGGCACGGAACTGCGCGAAGTGCGCAGCTATGTTCGCTATGAGAACGGGATTGTCGAGATGGACCGCACAGGGTTCCGACAGGGGGCAGACGGGGTTGTAAGCGCCAGCCTACGCTACGATATGGAAACGCAGGCACTGAGCGGGGCGATGGACATGGAAAAACTGGATGTCCCCGCGCTCTTGGCACTGGTGAATCAAAAGGAAGACCGCATCGAGGGGCGAATTACCAGTCATGCAACGCTGGGTGGAACGAGGGAGAATCCCGCAGGCACACTGACGGGCACCATCACAGAGGGCAAAGTCGCGGGCTATGAAGTCACCGATGTCGCACTCGATGTTGCACTCTCTGCGCATGTTCTGACGATTCGGCACCTTATGGGACGTCAGGAAGGCGGCAGTTTCAGCGCATCCGGAACCATTGATTTTAACGGTGCTATCCACGTCGATGCCGAGGCAAATGATATTGCGCTCGGTATGTTCACGGGGCTTGCTGGTGTGAATGAACCCGTTATGGGGGCTGCCTCAATGACGGCACAGGTGCGCGGCAGTGCCGACCGGCCGGAGGCGGATCTCAAACTCACGGTGCGCAGCGGCGGCATGCGAGGGGCGTCATTTGACGAGATGGTCGGTGAGGCGCGTGTTACTGGCAGTGTCATTGATCTTAAGTATCTTACGGTGAATAAGATGGTCGGCGGGCAGAACTATTCGGTGAGTGCACGGGGACGGATTCCTATGCGTGGTCTGCGTGCGGGCCACGATGAAATGCTCGATGTGTATGACCAGATTGATTTGACGGTTTCGCTCGACCATGCGGACCTTTCCCTGCTGCCGATTTTCTCCCCAGATATAGAGTGGGCGCTCGGGCCTACGGAGGGGAATCTTAAAATCAGTGGAACACTTGCTGCGCCGCGCATCCATGGCTCTTTACAGCTAACGGGCGGTGCGCTGAAGCTAAAGCCCATTGAAACCCCCATCACGGATATGCAGATGCAGATAGATGCACTTGGCGATGCCATTATCGTGCGCAGCTGTTCGGGCAAGATGGGTGCAGGCGGGTATCTCTTGACAGGGCGCATGGGCCTTGATGGCATGCATCCAACAGGATATGATTTCACTCTGGTCATGAATGAGCTTGGCATAAAGTGCAGCTTCTTTGACGGCTCTATCAGCGGCTCCTTGCAGCTGACAGAAGATGTGTATTGGGGCGAAAAGCTTCCCAAAATCGCGGGAACGGTGGATCTTGAGACAGCGCTTGTCTCTGTTCCGACAATTCCGGATACGGAGGATGAACTTCCGCACATCATCCTGGATATTGGGCTTACTGTTGGGCGCCATGTGCATTTTTACAGTCCGAGCCTTTACGATATACATCCGTCGGGCGGCATTCATTTTGGCGGTACGACACGCCACCCCAAGACCACAGGACAGATTGGGGTGCGGCGCGGCGATACAGTCAGCTATCTGCGGACAGTATTTAAGATCCGCGAAGGGACGGCGACGTTCAACCAGATGGAGTCGTTCCTGCCGGAGATCAATTTCTATGCCGATACACGGCTGACGAATACGCGCGTCTATCTTTATGCGCAGGGACCGCTCGATCACATGGATTTTCGGTTGGGGTCTTCACCGGAGATGTCAGAGGAGGAGATCATCCGCATGCTCACACTGCGCAGCTCCTACCGCGCAGGTGAGGGCGGCGTGAATACCGCGGATCTCCTGTCCATCGGCCTTCAGATGAGTGTACTTTCAGAGGTTGAAGATACAGTGAAGAACCTGCTGCATCTCGATGTGCTTCGCCTTTCCTATGGCAGCGGCACACTCTTTACATCGAAAGAGGAGGCGGCGGCGCGTAAGAATGATGATGAGTACAATGTTGAGTTTGGAAAATACATTAATGATCGGGTGCTGCTGCGCTATGTACAGGGTCTTGGGAGTGCTTCGGATAAGCGCCGCTACGGGATTCAGTATGATTTCAGCGATAGGTTTGGCATTTCGTATGACCGCGAGGGGAAGAATCATATTTTCGGCGTTGAGGCGCGTATACGCTTCTGATGGGTTCCGGGAAAGTGCATAGGAGGTGATGTGTTGTTCGCGGCGTATATGAAAAAACTTGCTTCCGTAAAGAGGCTGGCACCGGAGGAAGAATGTGCCCTCTGGCATGCCTATAAAGAGGCGGGGGATGAAGCTGCGCGGCGGCGCCTCATCGAGTCGTATCAGCCGCTCGTCTTTCGCGAGGTGATGCCGTACCGCACAGCACCCGCCGTTATGGATGCTGTACAGGAGGGCACAATCGGTCTCATTGAGGCAATCGAGCGGTATGATCCGTCGCGCGGCGTGGCATTCAGCCTGTACGCCATGCACCGTGTACGTGGGCGCATTTTAAGCTTTTTGCGGCGTGAGGGTGCAGTGGATCTCCCCTGCTTGGAGGCGGATTGCGCGGATATGGGCGAAACGGCAAAGGAGCAGCTCGTCGATTCGTGTCCCTCGGTTGCAGAGGTGGCCGAGCACCAAGCGCTCGTTGATGTGCTTGGCACCGCCCTTGCGCGATTGCCGGACAGGGAGCGCCTTGTCTTAGAGCGCGTGACCATCGGCGGAACGAAGGCGCAGACGCTCGCGGATCGCCTCGATGTGACGCCTGCCCATATCTATCGTCTGCAGAAAAATGGGATTCGCCGCATTCGCGGAATGCTCGCGCGATTTATGCAGCATTGGTAGGAAAATAGTCTTATTTGTTTCGCAGTTCTTGCGTCGGCACTTGAATCTGTGCGGAAGCTTGTAGTATAATCGGAAGAAATGACGGGGAGAGGAGAGGCAAAGGCATGGACAGTGAGCGCAGCGCACGGCGCAAATCCATCCGGGCGGCTCGCGATTGGCTCATGGGGGCAGAGGATGCACTGGCCGGTCAGGATGATCTTGCGGGCGATCTCAAGCTCATGCTCGCCCGTGCTGAACTGGAGCGAGCGAGTGTATTCTGCCGTGCACGTATGCGGCGATGGGGCAGACGGCTTTTGCCGCCACTCGTGGCGATGGCTGCTGTCCTGGCGGCAGTATCATGGCAGCGTGCCCCGGTACAGGAGGCGCATACTGTGCAGGAGTCGCAGATGGCGCAAGGCGCGGAAAACGGAGTCCTGCATGCATCAGCGGAATTGGCGGCCCCCATTGCAGAGGAACCGTCTGCAATGGGGAGCGGGGAGACGACGAAGCCGATGGACTTTGCCGCACCGCTGCGTGCGGAGCAGCCTGTACAGGAAGCCTCTGCTGCCGCAGCCGTGCCGCAGGCAGCACCCGCTCCGCCTGTACGGGCCGCACAGCCGTCCCCCATGCCTGACCGCGATATGCAGCGGCTCATGCAGGTCGGCGGAAAAATATTAAGAGAATAACCGAGAATCTAGGAGGTTGCACCTTTGAACAGTATGACATATCGTAGACTTGCACTGGCTCTTACCCTTGGTATGGGCGTATCGGCCTTCCTTCCGCATGCGTTTGCTGCCGAGGAAAAAGCAGATGGGGCGCCCAGCTCCTCCGAGATCATGAAACCGGTCACTGCTGCCGCTGCCGCACGAGAGGAAGGGGATGCCCCCAAGGGTACGGCAGAAATGACGGACGCATCGCGGACTGCAAACACCGCTGCATCCACGGCGCCGGCAGACGCGACGGCCTCTGCACATATATCGGCACCCGCGGCGGCGGACAATGCCGCAAGCATCTCGGATGAGCGCACAGCTGCATGGGCCGCAAAGCGCCCGGATGAGGAGCGCATCGCGCGCTATCTTGCCGAGCAGGTGGGCAAGACCGTTGTCGAGATCCAATTCAGCGGCGCCTCAGAGAACACGGAGAAACTAGCGCGTGCCGCGCTTACGATGCATGTGGGCGACAGCGTGACGGAGCAGGCGCTTGCAAAGGATCGCGATGCGATCTATGATACCGGGTATTTCTACGATTTGTTCCCTGCTTTTGAACAGGTGCCCGAGGGCGTGATTCTCACCTATCATGTGCTCGAAAACCCCATCTTAAAGGAAGTCAAAATTGAGGGCAATACGGTGGAGAGCACAGAGAATCTGATGGGACTTGTGACCGTCAAGACGGGTGAAATGCTGAATGCTCGCGTGCTGCAGGGCAATGTGCAGGCCATCCAGGAGAAATACCGTGCCGATGGCTATATCCTCGCTAAGATTACAGACCTCAACATCGCACAGGACGGCACCCTCACCATCAAGGTCAGTGAGGGCACGCTTGAGGGGTATCAGGTCAAGGGCAATAAAAAGACGAAGGACCGTGTTGTACTGCGCGAGATGCGTCAAAAGCCCGGCGAGCCGTTCAATGCAAATCTGGCGCGCCGCAGCATGCAGCGTGTCTATAACCTTGGATTCTTTGAAGATGTCAATGTCAAGATGAATCCCGGTGTTGAACCCAATGCCGTCATCATGGAAATCGACGTCAAGGAAAAGCGGACGGGATCCTTTGGCATCGGCGCAGGTTACTCAAGCACGGACGGCGTGGTCGGCATGGTGAGCGTGAGCGATACGAATTTCCGCGGCATGGGCGATACCATCAGCCTCAGCTATGAGACGAGCGGCGATGATGAGGATGCACATGGATTTACGTTCATGTACCGCCGCCCGTGGCTCGACCGAAAGGAAACGGTTGGAACCTTCCGGATCTACAACCGCACCTATGAATATGACGACTACGATGCCGACGGCAACCACAAGGAATCCTTTATGCGCAAGTACTCGGGCGGGGAACTCAGCTTCGGGCGCCCCATGAGCGAGTATTCGACGAATTACGTTACACTTCGCACACGCAAGGATAAATATGTCAAGCATACAGAAAACGGCAATGCGGGCGACCGCAGTGCGAACTATGGGTGGCTGAAGCGCAACTTCGGCACGACGCGCAGCCTTACGCTTGAGCATGTCACCGATACACGCGATAATATCTACGAGCCGATGACCGGCGCACGCGCCTCACTGTCAGCAGAGTTCGGCGGATTTGGCGGGGATTTCAGTTTCCAAAAATACACCATAGGCGATACGCATTACTTTAAGGCAGGGCATGCACAGGTATTCGCCGTGCGTGGGCAGTACGGTGTGAGCCGGGGGACGATCTCCGAGTTCAACCTGTACCGCGTCGGCGGACAGGACACCATTCGCGGCTACCGCGAGGATCAGTTCCGCGGGACGCGTATGGCGCTCGCTTCCGTAGAGTACCGTTTCCCCATCATCGCGAAGGTGACAGGCGCACTCTTTACCGACTTTGGCGGGGCATGGAACAGCGGCTTTAAGCCGGAGGATATGCACGGCAGCGTCGGCATAGGCCTTGGTCTTAACACCCCGATCGGTCCGCTTCGCCTTGACTATGGGCGCGGCTCACAGGGCGGGCGTGTCCACTTCCGCGTCGGCGGCACCTTCTAATGCAGCAGGGGAATGCCCTGCGACAAATAGGCCGTGAGGTGCTGTATATCATCGCCTTCGTGTTTTTTATCACAGTGGGTCTTTCCGGACATGCGGCAGCACAGCAGGAGATCCGCGTGGAGGAAACAGCAGCGCATGTACAAGGTACGCGCGCCATCCCCTCCATCGTGCGTGCACGCATGGAGCGCACTGTCGCTGCGATCGCGGCGGAGCGTATGGAGGGCAGATGCTCGGCAGACATTGATGCGGCCGAGGAGGAGCAGATCATCGGCGCGGTCTTTGACCGCCTGCTCGTCGGCTATATGGTGACAGAGGTACGCGTTGTGCCCGGGGCATGTACATCTGTGGATATTCACCTCACGCCGTGGGCAGATACCGTCGAGAGCGTTTCCCTTACGATGACGGTTGAGGGGATGCCGCCCGAGGTGGAGACGCTTGTCCGCGCGGATCTTGCAGGTGCGCAGCAGGTTTTCACCGATGCGCTCGTGGGGCTGCCGCTTGCGGCGACGGACTGGGCAGCCGGGGCACTGAAACGGGAGCTGACCGCCTATATGGAGGCACATCTGCCCGAGTTCCGCGCAGACTATGACATCTCTGTGGATACCGCAGCACAGGTACATCTCATGGTATATCCGCGCCTGCCTGTTGTACGAACCGTAGATCTGTCCATGCGCTCCGATACGATCCCCAACGTGACACTGCTCACGCGGCGTTCTGTGTTAGAGACAGAGACCAATCATCTCATCGGTGTTCCCGTTGCCTTTATCAGCCGTCACCGCATGGCTTTTGAGGAACGGCTCGCTAAGACACTCGACGCGGGCAGCGGATTTCGTCGTCTGCATCTTTCATCCCATGTCACGCTTACCCCGGATGAGCGCATGCATGTCATGAGCCGCACGGATACGACGCGGTATCGGCTCCGTCTGACCGGCTGGCTCGATCTTGGGCGCGGCAGATCAGCACAGGGGGATGAGCGGCGGGATATGATCTTCCGTCTGCATGCGGGCCGGATGCTTGACCCGCGTGACGAACTATACATAGAAGCCGATGCCGCACCCGAGGATCTGCGCATGGACTGGCGCATTGGATTTGCGCGGGAACTCTTTCCCCACATGCGGGGGGAACTGCGTTATGATCTGCAAAAGGATCGCTTTTCCTTTGCCGGAACCTATGCCCTCCACTCGCGCTGGCTCATACGATATGAGCATATGGCGCGGGAGGGGCGGGGTGAATGGGAACTGCGCTACAAACTCCACGACTTCCTCAGTCTCGCCGGCCTCACCAATGGGGATGATGCATGGCTGCGGCTGATTGGAAATTTTTAGGCGCTGCATGCTGCGGCGCGAAGGTGTATTATGATGGGGCGAAACAGTGCTTTCGTTTGCCCCGTAGGAGTGGCTGCGTCCATGTGGGAGCATGACGCGCAAAGAAAGAGGGAGTATCATGATGAACATCAAAAGATTTGGTTGTGCAGCTGCGGCTTTGGCAGTATCGTCTCTGCTTGTCATGGGCTGCGGCGGCGCATCTAAAACGGCAGACCGCGTAAGACCGGGCGCACTCCAAGGGGATTTTGATCCGCAGCAAGTCATCCAGGCGGCAAACTTTGATGCCATTCAGTCCGGTGCGAGCATTGGTGATGTTGAAGCGCTCTATGGGCAGGAGGGAAAACTCGTCGGGCGCAGCATTGTCAATGGGATCTATACATATACCTATCAGTGGCAGGATGGTCCGTATAAGATCCTCAACTGCACATTCAGTCAGGAGAATCGTCTGAACAACCCCATTGCACAGGCAAAGCTTGTCAGCAAAGAACTGCTTTCAACAGATGCGCTTGCAGAAGATCGGAGCAATGCGGTGACAAAGGATCAATACGTCATGCTCAAGCTCGGTATGAATTTGACGGGGGTCAGCCGCTTGTTCGGCATGGAAGGGGTTCTGCTCGGCGAGAATATGACACCCGGCATGGAGACAAAGACCTATGGATGGACGGCTGCGGATGGGAAAGTGGCTCGTGTCACATTCCAAGAAGACAAATTGATTTCGGCAGAGCTTGCGCCGGCACTCGTGGCATACCGCACGGTAAAATAACCATTGAATTGCCCGGCATCCTTTGCTATAATGAAAGGGTTCAACAATCTTGCCCGTGTCCTCTCACAGGGGACTGAAACGGCACGCGAAGAAAAGGAGAAATCATTCATGATCAAACTCGAAAAGAAGCAAGTTAAGATCATCAGCATTCTCATTGCTGTTGTATTCGTTGGTTCCGTCGTTGCGCTTGCGCTCACACAGAGCGGCTCCGGCATCGCTTCTGCCGCAAGCTCTGCGGTCGGCGTTGTTGATTATCGGCAGGTCGGCAGCCAGCACCCGCAGCTTGCACAGGCGAACGCAGAAATGCAGAAGGCATCGCAGGAAGCACAGTCGGATTTTGAAACAAAGGCCGCGAATATGAACGACCAGGAGAAATCGGACTACTATCAGCAGACGATGCAGCGTTTGCAGCAGAAGAACGAGGAGCTGATGGAGCCCATCGAAAAGAGCATCCAGGATGCCGTCAAGAGTGTTGCAGAGAAAAAAGGTCTCTCTGTCGTCCTTGAAAAGGGCGCCGTTGTCTATGGCGGACAGGACATCACACAGGATGTTATCAATCAGCTGAAGAAGTAATCTTTACTCTCATACGAGACAGCACAGATGCGTAAGTGTACCGGGCAGAGCGCTGCTCGGTACATTTTTATAGGGAAATTATGAGAGGAGGGTATGATGCAGCGCCTATGGAACACGCGGCGTAAAGAGATCCTCGTGGGCGCCGCCTGTCTTTTCGTTTTCCTTGCCGTTGTCATTCATTTTATAACGAAGCCGGAGCAGAGTACCGCAGCGCAGAGTGATATTGGCACCATGCGCATCAAAGAAGTGCTCGCTGCACATCCCTCCTACGCGCGGCTCTTAGAGCTGCAAGCAGAGGAGCGCAGCCTTGCCCTTTTAGAGAAACAGGCTGCATCCGCACCGGAGATCACGGCTCCTCAGACCGATGCGGCGCCATTTGATGACTCGGTATGGCAGAAAAATGCTCAGACGGTCATTTCTACACGCGTCGCCATCGAGCGGGAACAAAAACGCCTCGCTGAAGTCTATCGGAAGGAGACGGAAGCTGACTATGAGGCGCGGCGCAAAGCGATTGATGACGAGTATCTCAATGCCATTCTCAATCTCAACCTCAAAATAGATAATCAGCGTGCGATGCACGGACTGCGCGTTACAGAGGAAGAACTTGCCGCAGAGCGTGCCGTGTGGGAGGATCAGCTCGCTGCGTTAAAGCACGAGCGCGGCATGCGGCAAATGCAGCTGTATCAGGCATGGCAGGCAGAAATTGCCGCCCGTGTCGCGGCGCGTATCGAGCCGGAAAAAGCTGCATGGGAGCGGCAGGCAAATGCGGCTATCGAGGCCCAGAAAGACGAGGCGGCACGTCTGCGCAGTACAGTCGAGCAGCGGAATCAAGAGGCCATGGAAAGAGCACTGCAAGAACAAGAAGCGCGTAAGGGCGCTGCCGAACGGAGCATTCGATTGGCAGCGCTGCACAGTGAGGTGACGGCTCTGGAAGAGGCGATATGGCGCGATGTGCGCAGCCGTGCAGCAAAACTTGCCATACTGCATCAATTTTCTCTCGTGCTTGCTGCGCCGGAGGAGCGTGCACTGCTGCAGCTGCCGGGTGCGCGTCTCTTTTCTGCCAGACAGTATACGCCGCTGATCTCTGTTGGGGCAACAGACGTGACGGCCGAGATGGTACAGGAGATGCAGAGCATCGAAGTACCGGCACATTGATCCGTGGACACTTTCAAAACAAGAATGAAAGGATTTTTATACCTATGAAATATTTCAGCAATGTCGGTGCAGCGGCACTCCTAGCAGTATGTGTGTGCATGACCGGCTGTGGAAAGATCCATGTCGGCACAGTGGATCGTGACCGCATTCAAGAGGAGGCGCCGCAGCTCAAAGCCGTTGTTGCAGAGGCCAACACGAAACTCGGAGAGGCGCAGCAGGAAGCACAGGCGAAGTTTGCTGCAAATCCGAAGATGTCCGCAGAGGAGTCCCAGCAGCTCCAGATGGAAACACAGCGTAAGATGGCGGGACTGAACCAGATGTACAGTGTCCAGCTTGAGCAAAAGCTGAATGTTGCAATTCAGGATCTGGTGAAGGAGAAGAAACTCGATGTCGTTGTCGACAGCTCCCAAAAACATCCTACTGTTCCTATGGGAGGCACCGATCTCACCGATGAAGTGATTCAAAAACTCCAGTAAAGGGGTACGTACATGGAAAAGATAGTTCGTGAAATCGCGGCGCTTGTGGATGGGACCGTAAGCGGCGACGAGCACCGTGTCATACGTTCACTTGCTTCACTGGAGGATGCAGGGGCAGACGACCTCGCTTTTGCCGTTCCTCCGCATATCGATCAGGCGCGCAGTGCACGAGCGGGAGTACTGCTTTTGCCGCGGGGGACGGAGGGCTTTGCAGGGACGGTCATCTTCGTGGATGATCCCAAAGCCGCCTTTGCCCATCTTCTTTCTGTGTTCACGCCCGTCATAGAACATGCAGTCGGTGTCAGTGAAAAGGCCTATATCGGACAGGGTGTTCGGATCGGAGAGGGCGTGACTGTACTGCCTTTTGCCTATGTGGATGACTATGCTGTCCTAGGTTCCGGGGTCACCATTTATCCGCATGCCTATATCGGACAATACAGCGAAATCGGAGCGCATACCATCGTCTATCCGAATGCGACCATACGGGAACACTGCCGCGTCGGTGCGCATTGCACCATTCACAGCAATGCTGTCATCGGTGCAGACGGTTTTGGCTTTACCACCGAGGGGGGCGTCCATACCAAGGTACCGCAGGTGGGCGGCGTCGTCATCGAGGATGATGTGGAGATCGGCGCACATGTCGGCATTGACCGTGCGACGCTTGGAGCGACCACCATCGGAAAGGGCACGAAGATCGACAACCTTGTGCACATCGGACATAACTGCACCATTGGCGCCAACTGTCTCATTGTTGCGCAGACGGGCATCTCAGGCTCTACGAAGGTCGGACACAACGTCACCTTCGGCGGGCAGGTGGGGACTGTCGGACATATCAATATCGGTGCGAACGCAACCTATGCGGCACGTTCCGGCATCATCGGCGATATGCCGGAGGGTGTATTCTGCGCCGGTTTTCCCGTTCAGCCGCATGCTGAATGGCTGCGTGTACAAGCGGCCATCCGCCGGCTGCCGGAGATGATGAAGAAGCTCAAGGCACTGGAAAAGCAGTGCGCTGCAAAGGACTGATATGCTCTCTTACTACGCCGCAAAACTTTTGAGCCGTATCATCTGTCTCATGCCGCATACATGTGCCATAAAAATGGGGGATATGCTTGCGCGTATTTCTTGGAGATTCGTTCCGCAAAAGCGCAAAGCTCTTGCGCGGGAACAGATCATGCGATGCCTTGGCGTCGATGCAGACGAGGCCAATCGTATTGCAAGGGAAAGCAGTCTGCGTTTTGGTCCCATGTTGATGGAGGTATTGCGTTTTCCTGTCATGAAGGCGCGTATGGCGGATTATGTGACCATCGTCGGCGCTGTGGATGAGGCGCGCGCCGCCATGGCAGCGGGCAAAGGTGCCGTCTTTGCCACATCGCACAGCGGGAATTGGGAACTGATGGGCGGCGCATTTGCCTGCGCGGGCTTTCCTCTCGTCGGGGTCGCAAAGCAGCAGAAATCTTCCGGTATGGATCGTTTCATCAACGAATACCGTGCACTGATTGGCATGCACATCACATATCGGAGCGGCGTGCGCGAGATGTTCCGCATGATCGATGCAGGGTGGATCATCGGACTGCTGAGTGACCAGGATCCCAGTCTGCGTGATGGCATCGTCATTGATTTTTTTGGGCAGGCGACCAATGCGTTTACCGGAGCCGCTGCCATTGCACGGCGCTGCCATGTTCCAATTTTTCCTGTATTCATGCATCGCACAGAGAATGGACACCATGTCCTCACGATTGAACCGGGATTCTTTGTAGCGCAAACGGAGGACCGCACCGCAGATGTCCGCACCGCAACACAGTTCATCAACACGCGCATCGAGGCGTGGATCCGCACATACCCAGAGGAGTGGTTCTGGCTGCATGATCGTTGGAAATCCCTGCGGACAGGGGAGTGAAAGGGAAAACTGTGGATGGAAACCCTGTCCTACTGGGTTCATTCATATCAAAAAGCCGCCCCAAGGCGGCTTTTGTCATATTCGTTTTGGTGGAGATGAGGAGAATCGAACTCCTGTCCGAAGATAACGTTACATGGATTTCTCCGAGCGCAGTCTGTGTTTTTATTTAAGTGCCGTCTCCCCCGCAGACAGGGTAAAAGACACCGATCACGATTGTGTTCCCATAAGAGTTATCGTGCAGTGGCTCTTTGGTATCCCGCGTTTGACCCCGGTTTCCACGCGTGCGGGAGACGATTGGAATGGGGCTGGCTTAAGCCGCCAGAGCGTAGTCTTCGTTTGCTTTTATATTTAATAAAAGTGTTCACCTTACTGACGGGTTGATGACCCCCCGGCTCGCTGTCCATATACCGCCCATCCCCGTCGAGACCATTACATCCCCACAGATTTGGAACATATACACTAAGGCATTGTGCTCCTTCTAAATACAGTATATCAGCTTAGCGTGTATTCTAGCAGAATGGATGGATTCTGTCAATGGGGCTTTTCCTGTATTTTCCTTGCCAGATACAAAGATTTTTAGTATGATATAACATGAAATTATCATATTGTATCATGCAGGAGGTTTTTGCTTGCAGAGAGAGCGGACACTGGCGGCCCGTGTGGTCTATGATGGGATTGGACTGCATTCCGGTCAGCCGGTGCATATGGAAATCGCCCCGGCACCGCCTCGTACGGGGATTCAATTCGTGCGTGCGGATATGCCGGAGGCACCGCCTGTTGCGGCCATCGCTGCGCATGTTACAGCGACGCTGCGCGCAACAACCATTGCGGCGGGAACACTGAAATTTTTTACGATTGAACATCTGATGAGTGCCCTGCATGTGCATGGCATTGACAACTGTCTCGTGATGCTCGATGCGGAGGAGCCGCCTGTTGCGGACGGCAGCGCACAGACCTTTTTCGAGCGCATTGCAGCCGCCGGAATCATAGAGCAGGAGACAGCGCGCAGGGAGGTGGTGATCGACCGCATCTATCGTGTGGATGATGGTGCACACTTTATCATGGCACTGCCCTATGACGGACTGCGCATATCGTTCACTTCGCTCAACGAACATCCGCTGGTCGGCGTACAGTATTATGATGTCATCGTTTCGCCCGAAACTTATGCAAAGGAGATTGCGCCGGCGCGGACGATTGCCTATGAAAAAGAGGTCGAAGCACTGCGCGCGCATGGGCTTGGGCTTGGCGGCAGCCTTGAGACGGTCATTGTCTATAATGATGCCGGCTGGATGAATGAGCTGCACTTTCCCAATGAGCTTGTGCGGCACAAGATCCTCGACGTGATTGGGGACATCCGGCTTGCCGGCAGCATTCGTGGGCATATCATCGCGGTGGCATCGGGACATGCACTCAATACAGCACTTGCGAAACAGATAGCAGAGGAGAAGGTATTTACATGACTTTGGACATCAACGAGATTCAGCAGATTCTTCCGCATCGCCCGCCGATGCTGCTTGTTGACCGCATCACGGCGCTTGATCCGTTTAAGTCCGCGACAGGCATCAAGTGCGTGACGATGAATGAGCCGTTTTTTCTGGGGCACTTCCCGGGGCATCCCATCATGCCGGGGGTTCTGCTCCTGGAGGGGATGGCGCAGGTCGGCGGCGTCGCCATGCTCTACCCCGCGGAGCACCGCGGCAAGATTGCGCTCTTTGGGGGCATGGAGAATGTCAAGTTCAAGCGTCCCGTCGTTCCCGGTGATACCGTTGTGACAAAGGCGGAGCTTGTACGCGTAAGAGGTCTCTTTGGGCTCCTGCATGCCGATGCCTATGTGGAGGATGAGCTTGTCGCATCAGCAGACTTTAAGTTTGCACTTAAAAACGCGGATGAGCTTTGAAAAACAGCTGTCATCACAGAAAAAAAGGACATGATTCACGCACATGAGATAAAATCCGGAATTACGGCCAAATTTGGCAGGTGAATGAAATTCAAAGAAACGGATTATTTAGAGAAAAGCGGAATATGTCTGCCCGATCATAAAGATACGGGGATGAAGGAGTTGAAATAGATGACAGGCAGCAGCAAGGTTCTTGCCTACATCCACGATACCGCCGTCGTAGCACCGACGGCGCGCATTGCACGCAATGTGGAGATTGGTCCCTATGCGGTCATTGCAGATCACGTTGACATCGGAGAGGGAACGGTCATTGGCCCTCACGTCGTCATCAGCGAATGGACGAAAATTGGACGTGACTGTCATATTTTCCAGGGTGCCTCTGTGGGTGAAGTCCCCCAGGATTTGAAGTTTAAGGGGGAAAAGAGCTATACATTCATCGGCGACAGGACGACCATACGTGAGTGTGCAACCGTTCACCGTGCCACGGGCGAGGGAGAGGAGACGCGCATCGGCGACGACTGCCTCCTGATGGCATACACACATGTCGCCCATAACTGTGTTCTCGGGAATCGTATCATTATGAGCAATGCTGCGATGCTCGCAGGGCATGCCATTGTAGAGGATGGCGTTGTGATCGGCGGCATGGCAGGCGTGCACCAGTTTGTGAAGATTGGGCGCAATGCGATGATCGGCGGCACATCAAAACTCGTACAGGATGTTGTTCCGTATACGATGGTGGATGGACATCCGGCCAGGGCCGTGGGGCTCAACAGCGTTGGGATTTCGCGTGCGGGCATTCCCATTGAGATCCGCCGCCGCATCAAGCAGGCATATAAGATTCTTTACCGGTCGGGCTTGAATCTCGCGCAGGCGATTGCGGTCATTGAGCAGGAGGTGGATTCCTGCGAGGAAGTCGAACACCTGCTGCGCTTCCTGCGCAACGCAGAGCGTGGCATCTGCCGAGAGCGCCACGAGGACGAATAGGGGAGAATTTTATGGAAAAATTGGGGCTGCTTGCAGGTGTTGGTCATCTGCCCGCAGCGTGTGCCCGCGCGGCGCGCGCACTTGGCTATGAAGTACACGCGATTGCGCTTCTGCCGGATACGGATCCTGCACTGGAGGAAGTTTCTTCTGCATACCGTGCCATCAGCATTGGGGCGCTCGCGGAGATTTTGGCATACCTGAAAGAGCATGGGATTACGAAAGTAACGATGCTCGGAAAGGTGACCAAAGAGCTGCTCTTTACGGGCAAGATTCAGCCCGATGCGATGCTGCGGGGGCTTTTGATGCAGCTGCCAAATCAAAATGATGATACCATCATGATGATGTTCGTCGGTGCCCTGACGAAGGAAGGCATTACGCCGCTCGATCAAACGGCGCTCATCCGTCCGCTTATGCCGGCGGCAGGGGTCCTCACGCGCCGTGCGCCGAGCGAGGCAGAACACAGTGATATGGTGTTTGGTCTGGATGTGGCACGTGCACTGGGGCAGCTTGACATTGGGCAGACCGCCGTCGTGAAGGATCGCGCGGTCATGGCGCTTGAGGCCATTGAGGGAACGGATGCCTGCATCCGTCGGGGCGGTGCACTCGCCGGCAGCGGTGCGGTCGTCGCCAAGGCTGCAAAGCCGCAGCAGGACAACCGCTTTGATGTACCGGCAGTTGGTCTTGATACGATTGAATCCCTTGTTGCGGCAAAGGCTTCCGCACTCGTCATGGAAGCGGGAAAGACGCTGTTTATCGATCGGGAGCGTGCCATTGCACTCGCTGAGGCAAATGGCATCACGATCGCTGCGATGTGAGTAAAGCATTATGAGAGCGCAGCATATGTGTTGTTGATGCGGTGGTTTAGGAGGGGGGCTTGCCTTTGAAGATTATGCTTTCGGCGGGTGAGACCTCGGGGGATCTTCACGGGGCGGCGCTTGCGCGTGAGCTGCACATACTCGCCCCAACGGCATCGCTCATTGGTTTTGGCGGCGACCAGATGGCGGCGGCGGGGGTTGTGCTCCGCCGGAATTACGCGGATTACAATGTTATGGGGATCTCCGCGGTGCTTTTTAATCTGCGCCGCATTTTCGCCCTCTTGAACGATTTAACAGATCTCATGGAGGAGGAACGCCCCGACGTTCTCGTCATCATCGACTATCCGGACTTTAATTGGCGGCTCGCAACGCGGGCGAAAAAGCGGGGCATTCCCGTTTTTTCTTATATTCCGCCGTCCGCATGGGCGTGGCGCAAGGGGCGTGCGAAGGATTGCGCTGCACTTGCCGATGAGATTGTGGCGATTTTTCCGCATGAACTTCCGCCCTATGAGAAAGCCGGAGCGCATATCTCCTTTGTCGGCAACCCTCTCATTGATACGGTTCACGCAGAGATGCCGCTCGCTGATGCGCGCAGACATTTTGGGATCATCGAGGGAGATGTTCCCATTCTCCTTTTGCCGGGCAGTCGGAGGGAGGAGATTGAGCGGCTGCTGCCCGCGATGCTGGCAGCAGCGAAAATGCTGCACGCGCAGGATCCTGCGCGGCGTTTTTTTCTGCCTGTTGCGGGCAGTGTTCTAAAAGAGCGCGTGCAGGAGATCATCGCATCGTCCGGCATGACGGTTACGCTCACATATGATGCACGCTATGCGCTGATGGGCATTGCACGCGCGGCGATGGCGGCGTCGGGAACGGTCGTCATGGAGGCGGCGATTATGGGACTGCCGGCGGTCGTGCTCTATCGCATGTCTGCACTTTCCTATTTTGTTGGGCGTCTGCTCGTCGATGTACCGCGTTTTTCCCTGCCGAACATCCTGCTTGGAGAGACGTTTGAGACGGAGCTTCTCCAGGACGAAGTACAGCCGGAACGCATCGCGGATGAGATGGAGCGCATCCTCTCAGATGGCGCGGCGCGTGCCCATATCATTCAGCGGCTCACGCGTGCCGTGGAGCTGCTTGGTGCGCCCCATGCGGCAAGGCGCGTTGCAGAGAAAATCATCGCCCTTGCCGAACGTAGATGAATCGGTGTTTCCATTGGGAGATTTATGAAGAATTATAAGCGGCTGCTTTCCTACATGCGTCCCTATGTGAAGAAATTCGCATTGGCCATTGTGTGCATTATCCTTGCCTCATCAGCAAATCTATATGTCCCGTGGATCATCAAGGATATGATCGACGATGTTCTCGCAGATAAAAATATGGCGCTGCTGAATGCCATCTGCATCGGTATTGTCGTCATTTTCTTTCTGCGCGGGATCTTCTATTTTGGGCAGTCCTACCTTGTTTCCTACATCGGGCAGAAGGTCATCATTGATGTGCGCGAAGTGATGTTCCGCAAGTTTCAGCGTATGCCGCTTGCATACTACGACCGGCATCAGACGGGCGAGATTATGAGCTATGTCACAAATGACGTATCCGCCATTCAAGCGGCGCTCGTGGACAATCTGATCGATATGGTGACGGAGGCCTGCGTTCTTGTCGGCTCTGTTTTTCTGATGTTCTATCTCGACTGGAAACTCTCTCTCTTAACGCTTGTCGTCATCCCTATGGTGGGACAGGCGATGAAGATTTTTGGACGCAAGATCAAGCAGTCGAGCCGGGTGATCCAAGAGCGGCTCGCGGAGATCACAGCGCTTTTGCAGGAAAGCTTTGCCGCCACACGCGTCGTCAAGTCATTCGTCCGTGAGGACTATGAAATCGAGCGCTTTGTGCGCAGTAATCAGCGCAATTTTGAAGCGGTGATGAAGAACGTTCAGCAGACGAGTATGCTGACGCCGACGGTCGAATTTCTCGCGGCGATTGCGGTCACATTCATTGTTTGGTTTGGCGGCTATGAGGTCGTCAATGGGGACATTACGGCGGGCGCGTTTGTGGCATTTCTCACCTATGCGGTCAACCTTGCCAATCCCGTCAAACGTCTTTCGCGCATTTACGGCAATCTTCAAAAGGCAATGGCGGCAGTGGACCGCGTCTTTGGCGTCATTGATTTGGAGGAAACCATCAAGGATAAACCGGATGCGCGTGTGCTTCCTCCTGTTACAGGACATGTACGATTTGACCATGTTGGTTTTTCCTATAAAAAGGGGCGCCCTGCCTTGCACGATGTTACATTCTCTGCGTGCCCCGGTCAGATGATAGCATTCGTCGGGCCTTCGGGCGCCGGAAAATCGACCATCGCCAACCTCATCCCGCGCTTTTACGAAATCGACACTGGCGCCATTACGGTGGACGGGCATGATATTCGCGATGTGACGCTTGCGTCACTGCGTGGGCAGATCGGTCTTGTCCCACAGGAGACGATGCTGTTTTCGACGACCATCCGCGAGAACATCCGCTATGGACGGCTCGATGCGACGGATGCAGAGATCGAGGCGGCTGCGCGCGCGGCGAACGCGCATCATTTTATCATGGATCTGGAAAATGGCTATGATACAGAGATTGGGGAGCGCGGCATCAGCATTTCGGGCGGACAGCGGCAGCGCATTGCGATTGCCCGTGCAATTCTAAAAGATCCGCGCATTCTTATCCTCGATGAGGCGACATCGGCACTTGATACTGAGAGTGAGAAGGTTGTGCAGGCGGCACTTGACGATCTCATGGTCGGGCGCACGAGCTTTGTGATTGCGCACCGCCTCTCGACGGTGCTGCACGCCGATCGGATCTATGTCATCGACGGCGGGCACATCGTCGAACAGGGGACACATGAGGAGCTTCTTGCACGAGGCGGTCTGTATCAGCATCTTTATGATATTCAGTTTCGGGGAGAGTGACTATGAGATTTCTCTACAATTTAGCAGCGATTCTCATCGTCACGATCATCATCCCTATTTTTCTCCTGCGTGCAACGCGGGAGCGTGGGTTCGTCGAGCGCATCAAACAGAGTTTTGGATTCTATCCAAAGGAGACGATTGATAAGGTCGCGCGGAAGGATGCCATCTGGGTGCATGCTGCATCCGTCGGCGAAATCGTTGCGACAAGTCCCCTCGTACGTGAATTCCGCAAGGTGTTTCCAACCAGTCCCATCCTCGTTTCCGTCGTCACGACAGGCGGCTATGAGATGGCGAACCGTATCATTAAAGACGCCGATGCCATTATCTATTTCCCGCTCGACCTGCCGTTCCTCGCTTCGCGTGTCGTGGACCGCATCCGCCCGCGCGTCTTTCTGCCTGTCGAGACGGAGCTTTGGCCGAACTTCCTCAAAAAGGCAAAGCAGCTCGATGTTCCGGTCATGATGGTCAATGGGCGCATCAGCGACCGCAGTGTCAAGCAGTATAAATATCTCTTTGGCATGCTGCGTGAGATGATTGGGACAGTCAAGTGCTTTGCTATGCAGTCAAGCATCGACGCGGATTATATCATGCGTCTTGGTGCGCCGCGTGAGCTTGTCACCGTGACGGGCAATACAAAATTCGACCAGGCATATACGAGTGTCAGCTCCGATGAGCGGGCAGAGCTGATCCGTGAACTGGGGCTTTCGGGCGCCAGTCACATCATGATCGCAGGTTCTACGCACCGCGGCGAGGAGGAACTTGTACTCACGGCATTCCGCGTGGTGCGTGAACAAGAACCCGGCGTTCGGCTCATCATCGCTCCGCGTGAGGTACTGCGCACGATGGAGGTTGAACATCTCTGTCGGAGAGCCGGTTTTACGGTCAATACACGTAAAAACCTCCAGCAAGGGGGCGAGGGCGGCGAGGACATCGTCATATTGGACACCGTTGGAGAGCTTGGCCGCGTTTACGGTCTCGGCGATGTCATCTACATCGGCGGCAGCCTCGTTGCCCACGGGGGACATAATATCTTGGAGCCGGCGGCGCACGGCAAGGCAATCATCGTCGGGAATCAGATGTTCAATTTCAAAGACATCCATGCGCTCTTTCGGAGCCACGATGCCGTCGTCACGGTGACGAATGGTGAGGAACTGACACGTGAGACACTGCGTCTCTTTGGCGACCCGGCGGAACGGGAACGCCTTGTGCGCGAGACACTCGCGATCATTGATGAAAACAAGGGTGCCTCGGAAAAGTCGGCCAAGATCCTCGTGGAGATGCTTGAAAACTACGAGAGCCGCCGCGCCATCCGCGCACAGCGCCGCACTCTCGGGCATCGTGTACAGGCCACCCAGAAGGTAGCGAATCTCCAGACCTACTTCATTGACCTCGTGCACGACAAAGAGGTGCGCGGACTGTGGCGCAGGCTCATCATGACCGTGTTCTATGTATTCTCTTTGATCTACGGGCAGCTCGTCAATCTCAAGCTCTCTATGTATCATATAGGCTGGTTCAAAAAAGAACGCTTGACCTGCTTTGTCATCAGTCTTGGCAATGTCACTGTCGGCGGTACGGGAAAAACCCCGACCGCACAGCATCTTGCGCGTGAGATTCGTGATATGGGCTACCGTGTTGCCATTCTCAACCGCGGCTACCGCGCAAAATGGCGCGGTGCAGTCGGCATTGTCTCCGATGGGCATGCGCTCAAGATGGATGCCGAGACGGCAGGGGATGAGGCGTTTATGCTCGCGAAACATTTGCCGAATGTTCCTGTTCTCATCGGTCCGGAGCGTGCGGTTACCGGGCGCTATGCGATTGAGCACTTCGGTGCGCAGGTGGCTATCCTCGATGATGGCTACCAGCACTGGCAGCTTGAGCGCGACATGGACATCCTCCTCGTGGATGCAGTCAATGTTTTTGGCAACGGGTATCTTTTGCCGCGCGGGACCCTTCGTGAGCCGCTTTCACATATCGACCGTGCAGACGTCTGTCTCATGACGAAAGTTGACCAGGCCGCGCCCGGTGCGATTGAATACATCTGGGAGACGTTCCGCAGTTACAATCAAGATGGCCTGATCTTAGAGAGCATCCATCAGCCGCGCCAGTTTGTCCGTCTCGCTGACTGGTACGAGGACATTGCCGCAGGCGGGGTGCCTGTCACGGAACTCAAGGGGAAAAAGGTACTTGCCGTCTCCGCGATCGGCAATCCTGCTTCCTTTGAACAAACGCTTGCCGATCTCGGCATTGAGATTGTAGAGAGTATGCGCTACCCCGACCACCACGACTATGGGGAAAAGGATATGGCAGAGGTACTCTACCGCGCGGAGACGCTTGGCGTCGAGGCCATCATCATCACCGAAAAGGATGCGGTCAAAGTACCCGGTGATGTCGTCCGTGCGAAGTGGAGGATTCCGATGTATGTCATCTCCGTAGAGGTCACTTTTCAAAAAGGGCAGGAAGCATTTTTCAGTACACTCAAAGAAGCCTTGGCGGAAAAACTGCGTCCAGGTTCCTAATGAGGGTATAGGAAAACTTTTGTGAACAAGTATCAATTTGGAGATGAGTTCGTTGAAGGTTCTTTGTGTTATTCCAGCGCGTTATGCATCGACCCGTTTGCCGGGGAAGCCTCTGCGCGAAATTGCCGGCAAACCTATGATTGTCCGCGTATACGAACGTGCAAAACAGGCGAAAAAGGTGCAGGAAGTCATCGTTGCAACGGATGATGAACGCATTTGCGCAGCGGTGGAGGCATGTGGCGGGCATGCTGTTATGACGCGCTGTGACCATGCAACGGGGACAGATCGCCTCGCAGAGGTTGCGCAAAAGATGACAGAATACGACCTCATTATCAACGTACAGGGCGATGAACCACTTATTGATCCTGCGGTCATAGATGCGCTCACTGAGCCGTTTCTCATAGAGGAAGATCTTTCCATGGCAACAGTTAAGACAAAAATCACGGATGCGGTGGACATGGAAAATCCGAACAATGTGAAAGTCGTTACCGACCGCGCGGGAAACGCCCTTTACTTTTCACGGGCACAGATTCCCTATCCGCGGAATGCGGGCGCAGAAACATACAAGCACATCGGCATCTATGCATATCGGCGGGATTTTTTGCTCACCTATGCACAGATGGCGCAGACACCTCTTGAGCGATCAGAGTCGCTTGAGCAGCTCCGCGTGCTTGAAAGTGGCCGCCGCATCAAAGTCATCGAAACAGATGCCGTCTTTATCGGTGTAGATACAGAAGAAGATCTTGCTGCGGTCAACAAGGTATATCGTGACTTAGCAGATTGACCGCTGCCGGTAAAATCTTTATAATAAGAATCACCACACATTACAGATGGTTTCGATGGCAATGATGAGAGGAGTTATGAAGATGAATAAAGTAAAGCTGGCGAATTTTGAGATCGGCGGCGGTGCGCCGCTCGTCCTTCTCGCGGGTCCCTGCGTCTTAGAGGGACTGGAACGCTCTCTTTACATTGGCCGCGGCATCAAGGAGATCACAGATCGCCTCGGCATACCATATATCTTTAAAGCCTCCTTTGACAAGGCGAATCGCTCTGCCTACCACAGTTTCCGCGGCCCGGGGCTCAAAGAAGGCATCGAGATTCTCGGAAAAATCCGCGCGGAACTTGGCGTCCCTGTCGTGACCGACATCCACGAAACGCATCAGGCAGAACCCGTGGCAAAAGTTGCAGACATCCTGCAAATTCCTGCGTTTCTCTCGCGGCAGACAGATCTCCTGTATGCGGCTGCGCAGACGGGCGCGATTGTCAACGTGAAGAAAGGACAGTTCCTCTCGCCGAACGACATGCGCAATGTTGTCGATAAGATTCACGAGAGCGGCAGTGAGCGCATCCTGCTCACGGAGCGGGGCGCAAGTTTTGGGTACAACAATCTCGTTGTGGATATGCGTGCGTTTCCGATTATGCGCAGCTTCGGTTATCCGGTCATCTTTGACGGGACGCACAGCGTACAGCTTCCAGGCGGTGCGGGGACAAGCTCCTCCGGGCAACGCGAGTACGTTGAGTATCTGGTGCGCGCTGCTGTCGGCGCAGGTGTGGACGGCCTTTTCCTCGAAGTGCATGACAATCCGCCGGAGGCGCTCTCGGATGGTGCGAATATGGTCTATCTGGATAAACTTGAGGAACTCCTTACAGAGGCACTCGCCATCTATGAAATCGTACGTAAAAAGTTGAATTGAACAGGTGAATCGCATGTCTGAGTGCAGTATCATGAAAGCAAAGGCCATTGAGACCCTGTCCATTGAGGCAGAGGCCATCAGCCGCCTAAAAGACCGTATCGACGATAGTTTTGAAACAGCAGTGCGTGCCATCCTAAACTGCAAGGCACGCGTTATTGTCACGGGGATGGGGAAATCCGGTCACGTCGGGCGCAAAATCGCTGCGACCCTTGCAAGCACAGGCACGCCGTCTTTCTTTATGCATCCGGCGGAGGCGTTTCATGGAGACCTCGGCATGGTGACGGCGGATGATATTGTGATTGCCATCTCAAACAGCGGTGAGTCGAATGAGGTCGTAAATATTCTTTCTATTATCCATCGGATCGGTGCGCAGATCATCGCTATGTGCGGCCGCCGCACCTCCCAGCTGGGGCGCTGCTGTGATTACTACATCGACATCGGTGTGGAGCGTGAGGCATGTCCCCTGGGACTTGCACCGACAACCTCCACGACAGCAACGCTTGCGATGGGGGATGCGATTGCAATGGCACTCATGTCTGTACGGGATTTCAAAAAAGAGGACTATGCACTCTTTCATCCCGGGGGAGCACTTGGACGAAAACTCCTTCTCACAGTGGAAAACGTCATGCACACCGGGGATGAGAATCCTGTCGTTTCCTATCATACGACAGCGAAAGATGCGCTCTTTGTCATGACGGACAAGGGGCTTGGTGCGGCTTCCGTCGTCGATGCAGAGGGGAAATTCATCGGACTGATTACGGACGGCATCATCCGCCGTGCGCTTGCAAAGGACTATAACTTTCTCGATAAAGATGTTGAGAGCATTATGTTTTCTGAGCCGCTCACCATCACACCGGATAAGATGGCGGCAACAGCGCTCTCTGTTATGGAAAAACATCAGCCGCGTCCCGTGACCGTTCTGCCCGTTCTCGATGCGCAGCGCGTTCCAGTCGGCATCGTTCATTTGACCGATCTCCTGCGGCAGGGGGTTGTCTGATGCCAATACGGGAAGGTGCCATTAGGTGCGCTGCAAACATCAGGTGCATCATCCTTGATGTGGATGGCGTGCTGACCGACGGACGCATCTATGTTGCACCCGATGGGCGTGAGCTTTGCAAACCATTCTTCGTTCGGGACGGTTTGATCATTACGCTTGCGCGCAAGGTCGGTCTTACAACCGCCATCATCACGGGGCGCACGTCTGAGATGGTCGCAAGCCGCGCCAAAGAGCTGCACATCGAGCTTATCTATCAAGGAAGCCTGGATAAGCGCACGGCGTATAGGGACATCAAGGAGCGGACGGGACTTGCAGATAAAGAACTCGCCTACATCGGCGATGATATTGTGGATTTGCCCATCCTGCAGCAGGTAGGGCTTCCGTGTGCCGTTGGCGATGCCGTACCGGAGGTGCGTGCTTTCGCACAGATCATCGCTGCGCAGCATGGCGGGCACGGCGCTGTGCGCGAGATCTATGAGATTATCCTAAAGGCACAGGGGCGCTGGGACAGCGTACTTCGCGCATTTCAAAATGACATGGGCAGCATCACCCAGTAACACCAAGAAAGGAGGCGGTGCGTCATGCTCTACAAAACACTTATGCTGCTCAGTTATCTTGCATGCCGCACACCGCGGAAACTCCTGCTTGCCGTAGGCTGGGTGCTTGGCAATCTCTACTACCTGCTCATTCCAAAGATGCGCCGCCGCGCTGTGGAGCAGATGATGCCCGCGCTCCAGATTGACGAGCGTACGGCAAAAAAGCTTGTGCGCGCTTCCTTTATCAATATGGCGCGCAATGTCTTCGATATTCTTGCCATGCCCATGCTGAATGAGCAGAACCTCAGCGACTACATCGAAATCGATCACTTAGAGCGCATGGAGGAGGCGCTTGCCGAGGGGCGGGGGGTTGTTGTTCTTACAGGGCATATCGGCTGTTGGGAGTGGCTTTCGGCAGCATTCACGCTGAACGGCATGCCTGTCAGCGCCATTGCAAAACCGCAGCCCAACATCCAGTATACACGTGTCCTTGATGACCTGCGCGCGACCATCCACGTCGAGATCTTCTCGCGCGGCACCAGTGAGCTTTTGGCTGCTGCACGCGCCTTAAAGAGCGGACGTATCCTGGGGTTTCTCGCCGACCAGGACGGAGGGCCTGGCGGGGCATTTATCGACTTCTTTGGGCGTCCTGCCGCAACGCCGCTCGGTCCTGCGGTATTCTCGCGAAAATTTAAATCACCGGTTCTTCCGGCGTTCATTCTGCGTCAGCCCGGCGGCAAGCACAAAGTCGTCATTGGGGAGATCATGCGCTGTCCAAAGACGGGCGATACCGATCGCGATCTCTATGAATTTACCGTGCAGATGACGGCCATCGTTGAGCGCATCATCCGTGAGAACCCCACACAGTGGATTTGGTTCCAACGGCGTTGGAACACTGCGCCCGAACAGCAAAAGACAGGCAAGCACCATACGGCCATCGCGCAGGAGGAGAGGGACTGATGGATCGAAAAAAAATGGCCTATGCCGGAGCAGCCGCGCTCCTTGCCGCCCTCATCCTATGGGCAATTTACACTGTGCCGCAAATCCCAACGGATAGCAAGAATCAGGAGGGGCCGCGCACCATGTCCTATCAGGGCAACGTCATCACCGAGGAGAAGGACGGACGTGTGATTTGGCAGCTCACCTCGGACAGTATAGAGGTGGATGTTGATACGCAGGATACAAGCATGCACCCCGTGCAGGGCATCTTTTACAGTGATGATGGAAGAACACTTGAACTCACAGCCGATGAGGGGCGTATGGAGCGTGCGAGCGGCGATATTATCCTCTCGGGCAGCGTGCGTGTTACGATGAGTGACGGCGGCAGTCTCACGAGCAGCAAACTCCTATGGAACGCAAAGGAGAGCGAGCTTGCCGCTGAGGAGGATGTTACACTCACGCGGGCAGACATTCTAGCAACAGGCGACCGTATCTCCACCAAAGATGAATTTCAGCAGTTCCGCATCGCGGGGCATGCGCATATCGAAAAGGGGCGAGAGTAAATGATGACAAAAAAAATAAGCCGCAGCCTCCTCGCGCTCCTCATTGCGGGTGCTGTCTCGGCGGCAGCATCGGCAGAGCAGAGTGGACAGCCGACGAGTCTCGATGCGGACACGCTTACCTATGACACGCGGACAGGCGTCGTGACGGCTGAGACCAATGTCGTTATGGTACAGGGCAATGCACGTGTCGCGGGGCAGCGCGCCACCTACAATACCAAGACCGAGGAGGGAACCATCGAGGGCGGGGTCGTCGCCACACGCGAGGACATGCGTCTTACCTGTGACCGTCTTTTTGCTGAGAGCAGGCAGCACTGGCAGGCGAGCGGAAACGTCAATATGTCACAGGCAGGGCGTACCTTTACAGGCGCAAAGGCAGATTATTTCCCGGAACAAAACGGCTATATTCTTGCGGAGGCAGGCGGGACGATTACAAGCCCTGACGGCACACTTTTTGCGGATCGTCTCGAAGGATGGCTCAAAGAGGAACACTATATCGGTACGGGGAATGCCCACATCCTCAGCCCGCCCCGCGACATGGAGGGCGGCGGCGACCGTATGGACTACTTTGGTGGGGAGCCGCGCAGGCGCGTCGTCCTCACTGGGCATGCGTGGGTACTGCAGGGGAACAACATGGCGCGCGGCAACCGGATGACCGTTTATCTGGCGGACGACGGCACGCCCGCGACGGAGTGAGGGAGGCCTTATCTTGCAGCTCGAATCCCGCAGCCTTGTCAAGAAATTCGGCAGCCGCATTGTCGTTGACCACATCTCTGTCCGCGTTAAAAAAGGTGAGATCGTAGGTCTCCTTGGGCCTAACGGTGCAGGCAAAACAACGACATTCTATATGATCGTCGGTCTTGAGCAGCCGACCCACGGTGATGTTTACCTGTCCGACATACGCATCACGGACTATCCCATGTACCGCCGCGCAGAGCTTGGCATCAGCTATCTTACACAGGAGCCATCCATCTTTCGCAAACTCACCGTAACAGAAAATATCGCAGCCATCCTCGAGACGACGAAACTCTCCAAAGGAGAGCAGCGCCATAAACTGGACGGACTCCTGGAGGAGTTTCACATCGGACATGTGCGCGACCGCCGCGGTACAGAACTGTCGGGCGGGGAGCGCCGCCGCGTCGAGATTGCCCGCTGTCTTGCGCTCGAACCGCAGTTCATTCTGCTCGATGAGCCGTTTGCGGGTGTTGACCCGCTTGCCGTTGCGGACATCCAGGAAATCATCCAGTACCTCAGGCAGCGCGGTATGGGCATCCTCATCACCGACCACAACGTTCGTGAGACGCTGCATATTGTCGATCGCGTGTATCTCCTCAGCGAAGGGAAACTCCTCATTGAAGGCAGCAGCAAAACGATCGCCGAAAGTCCTCTCGCACGGAAATTTTATCTTGGAGAGAATTTCAGTCTTTAATCTTGGATGTTCCATTGTAAAAAAACAGTTGAAGCATTTGCCTAATATTAGGGAAAATATATTTTCTGCTGAAAATATATTAGGTGATAATTTAAGTTATTGATTCATTTTGACGATATATTTTTCAAAGCAGTGAAAACCGCTGTGTTAGGGCGGTCAATTACGCAAAAAAATTATAGAATTTTAGGGAGGCATCTTTATGGCGATGGTGGTTAAAAACAATATGGAGGCGGTGAACACCCTCAACACGCTCAACCGGAATCAGAGTGCGCTGGCGCAAAGCCTTCAGAAAGTTTCTTCCGGCATGAAGATCAACCACGCCGGGGATGATCCGTCGGGCCTTGCGATCTCAGAGCGTATGCGTGTTCAGATGCGTTCGCTTGACCAGGATCACGAAAATACGGTCAATGGCAATGCGATGATGCGCACCGCGGAGGGTGCCGTACAGTCGACGATTGAAGTATTGCGGACACTCAAGGAAAAAGCCATCAACGCGGCCAATGATACGAACACGGATGAGGATCGTGCCATCATTCAGAAGGAAGTCGATCGTCTGATCGATCAGATTGACGAGAACGCGCTTACGACGTATAATGGCAAGTATTTGGTGGATGGGTCGCATAATACACGAGTGACTGGGCCAATGCCAACTCCTCCTACCCCTCCGGAAGGGACTTATACAAGCCTGACCAACTATAAACTCTCAACAGATACCACACTGACAGCGCGCTATACGAATCTTCAAGATCGTAATGGGCAGAGCCTAGGCATTCAACCGACCGATACGCTCACGATTTCGTGGACGCGCAATGGGGTCACTTATACAGGTGAGTTTTCACCGCTTGGTAATATAAACATCACCAACTCGATTGGTGCTGCTACCGACAATATGATTGGTGCGTATAGCGCAGATCGCGAAATCGGTGTCGATGCGAGCGGTACGACAGTTTATACAGTCAATGGAGAACGAGCTCTTACCATGAAGGCGAGTCGGCCGGGGGTAGATGGTCAGATCGCCGGAATGACCTTCTCGATTACAGACAAATCGGGAAAACCACGCCTTTCAGCAAATGCGGTGCTTGATTCGTTTAGGGAGAGCGTGCGTGCGCAGAATCCATCTCCTGATAATGGTCTTGTACTCCACACCGGTACGCGCGCGAATCAGTCCGTCAAGGTCGGTCTTACCGATATGCGTGCGGCGGCACTTGGATTGCAATCTTCGGATGGCAATGGATGGGATCATTCTGCAATAACGCAGCATCCACCGGCAGTAACAAGTGTTGTCGGTGGAGGACCGAAACTTTCGGTGCTGACACAGGCGTCTGCCAATGCTGCCATCAATGTCATTGAGAGCGCACTGCAAAAGGCGACGGATCAGATTGTGGCTATTGGTGCAGTACAGACCCGTCTGCACTACACGGGCAACAACCTCACAACGGCGTCCGAGAATGTACAGGCATCGGAGTCGACCATCCGTGATGCGGATATGGCGAAGGAGATGACCTCATATACCAAGCACAATGTGCTGACACAGGCGGCGCAGTCGATGCTCGCGCAGGCGAATCAGAACTCCAGTATGGTTCTGAGCCTGCTTCAGTAAGGGAAACGGATTTCCCCAACGGTCGTGCGGCTGTTGGGGTTTTCTTGTCTTTATGTGTTACTTATGCTATGATACGACGTAAAAGATTTGATATATCCATGCGAATGTATGATAAAGAGGAGAGAAAAGTATGAGTCAGTATCGAACACGCAGCTTGGCGAGGCAGGTGCGCTATGCACTCGTGGCAGGGCTTGCCGGTGCATTTTTAATTCCTCAGGCGGTCTATGCAGGTCCCGTCGGGGAAACGGTCGTACAGGGCGGCGCAAGCGTTGGACGCCCTACGTCAACGAATACAGTTATTACTTCAACGACAGCAAATAATGTCATTACATGGCGCGATTACTCTGTCAATGCCGGTGAATCCGTCAACTATGATACGAAGAATTATCTGAATCTCGTGACGGGGGGGAATACGTCCGCCATCAATGGTTCGATTTCCGGTGGAGGCAATATCTACCTCGTTAATCCCAACGGCGTTATCTTTGGCAAGACGGCCTCAGTCAACGTCGGAAATCTCTATGTTTCCACACAGGATACATCGACGGTGAACCAGGCAGCGTTTATGGGAGGCGCATCGCCTCTTAGTACGAGTGCTGTCGGAAAAGCTGATGTCGTCAATATGGGCGACATCACGGCGAATAAAGTGGAAGTAACAGGAAAAAGCATCCGCTTCCTCAATGCGGCCAATGTGCATACCCCTAATCCCGTGATTATGAATACGGATACGGCAAATGGTGGTACAGCACATATCGGTTACCGCGGCGCGGCACCTGCAACAACTGCCTACAAAATCAATGGTGCTTCGGCAACAGCGGCGGATAACTACTATCAACTGGTCGGAAACCGGACAGAACTGCAAAATATCAACAACAACCTTTCGGGCAACTATATGCTCGAGAATAATATTGACTTCGCTGGGAATGCACTGACCCCGATTGGTGGAAACACATATTCTGCTTTTAGCGGAAAATTCGACGGGAATTTCTTTCAAGTGCAGAATTTTTCTGTTACAGGGTTCGGTCGCGCGGGTCTCTTCGGCACGACAAGCAGTGCACGGATTGAGAACATCGGTGTAACGGGAGCAACCGTTATGGGGACTTCCGCACTGCCTGACTATGCTGGTGGTCTTATTGGATACGATACAAATTCCACAATTCAAAATGCATATGTCAAGGGTGTTACAGTAGATGGAACACAGGATGGACAGCATGGCGGTCTTATCGGTGGTACACAAGGAACGCGAATCGACAGCGTATATAGTAAGGCGACGATCGGTGAAGGAGGCGGTATCGTTGGGTACTCCAGAACCGGTACGGTGATTTCAAATGCCTATAGCGACGCAGAGGTGAACGGATTACCTGGTGGAGCCCACTTTATCTATGTCATGGATCCAGGAAGCGGGACGACTGTATCGAAATCCTATTCTGCGTCGACACAGCCATTCACATGGTCCCCTTTGGGTTCTAATATCACCGATACATATCAATATAACCCTGTAACAGGAAAAGCGAATATTGTCGGATCTACGACCCTCAAAGACGGGCGCTCGGCAGCGACCTATGCCAACTGGGATATCAATAATACTGGTGCACCTGGTGCGAAGTGGCGCATCTATGAGGGACGTACGGCGCCTCTTTTGACTGCATTTATGAGCGGTACATCAACAGTAACGTACAACTACCGCTACTTTAAGGCAGATGGCACGGTGGTCCCGACAGGCAATTCCGTCAAATCCAACAACGGTGCAGATGTGACGGGGCTGAAATACAACAGCCAATATGTAAAGATCGTAGGGACGCCGCAAACGAGTGTTGGCACGAAGGCAAATGTTCGCTTTGAGCCGAATGTAAACACCAGTAAAGTTCATGATTATGTAAATACGGGATCAAAGGATTTTGATAGGACGAACGGCATCCGCAATGCCGGCACGAAGGCGATGCTCTGGTCGGATCAGGATGGACCGAATCTGCGTGGGGTCAATGTCACCATTGACAAGCGTAAGGTCAGCCTCAATGATGCTACGCTTAAGGTTACACGTATGTATAACGGTAAGACATCTGTGACCAAAGCCTTTACCGATGCACTCACATCCGGCGGTATCACATCCTCTGGCTTTACGGCGGAGGATGTTGCTGAGGGGTCTGTGCATCTTGACTTTACCACGGGCAACTTCCAGGCAAACATGGCGAATAAGAATGTTGGGACCAATAAGCCTGTTACCTTCTCCGGATCCATCGGCTTTACTGGAACAGATGCCGGAAACTATGAGTTTGATGGTACATCTCTCAGTAATATCAAGGGCAAAATAACCATCACCAAGGCTCCTCTCTATCTCCTCATTACAAAGAAGGTAGCGGCGGACAAGATCTACGATGGCACCAATGCTGTTGTAGACAACCAGATGAAGCAAACCGTTTCGCCCGGGAATATTAGGCTGGATAATACGAAGGTTGCGCCGACAACACCGCCCGGTGGCCCCATTCCTGATGGCGCCATCATGCGCGATGATCTAGATAAGATAGACAATGTCGGTCTTAAGACCATTGCTGATCCAACCTATACGAACAGTGCAGGTGTCTCCCAGATCCATGTTGGCAACCATAAGCTCCAGTATACGAATGTAGGTCTTACAGGGGCGGATGCAGGGAACTATCAGCTCTACTACACGCCGAATGGTGGAGTTAAGACAGCCGTTACAAATGAAAAACTCTATTTGGATGGAAAAATCGTTCCGCGCGCGATTCCAAGCAATGCGTTCAAGGTCTATAACAAGGCGACCAATGCTGAGGTCACGGCGCAGAAGGTGTATGACCGTACGGATAACTATACACCCGGCGCCAATCTCTATCTCTCCTCAAATGCAGGGGCGAGCGGAAATACGGGCATTGTTGCACGTGACCAGGGGCATATCACGTTCCAGCTTACAGGTGCCGGTGCACACTTTACGAAAAGTGACGGTACAACACGTACGAAGAACGTCGCAGAGGCGACAAAGGTCGCCTACAATGTGAAAGCGCACAGTGACAACCCGTCCCTTTATCAGCTTGGCGACTATTATGTGCTGAATCCGGACAGCTCACGTACCCCGTTGACAAATGCATTCAATGCGCTCGGGGCAGGTAAGATCACGCCAAAGACACTCACGGCGACGGTGAAGAACAGCACCATCACAAAGGTCTACGATGCCATGCGTGAGCATACGGACGGCAATCGTCACGTCATCACTGGAGATAACCTCGTTACCATTGGGGGCGTCATCTCGGGTGACCATGTAACGAATGTGTCGACCGCGCAGTATGCCTCGAAGAATGTCGCTTACGCCGGCAGTACACCGACGACGCAAAACGTGACTTATACGGCAAAGTTCCAGATTGCGAATGCTGCTGAAGCGCAGAACTATACCTTTGCCGCTCAGCCGGCATCTACCCCTGTGACAACGACCAAGACGCTCACAGGACTTGGCAAGATTACACCGCGTCCCGTCACCATCGGATTTGGTACACCGAGCAAGATCTATGATGGTACGGCGACAAATAACAATATCACGGTAAACTCCCTCAACGACAATCTCTCTGGTGCGGTCTTTAATGCAGACGGCATCACGGCTGCGGGTTTCCCGACAACGGGTATCACAAGCCGCTATGGTGATGGAAATACGGCGCCTACATTCAGAGCAAATGCGAATGCGGGCAATCGCACAGTGGAGTATGCCGGCATCAGCAATGCGCTCGGCGGCAACTATTCCGTTGCCAATAAGCAGTACGGCACAGGCACAATTATACGCCGCCGCATCGATCCGTCTGGGTTCCAGGTATATAAGGCAGATGGTACCGTTGCAAATGCAACAAAGGTCTATGACGGCAACAACCGCTATACACTTGCACCCGGTGCCTACCTGACAAGTTCTCCTCCGGCACCGGGCAATACAGGTATCGTGGCAAAGGACTACGGCAAGGTGACATTTGCGCTCAAGAGCGGCACGCAGGGCAAGTTCTCGAGCGATGCAGCCGGTGCACATATGACCTCGCATGTATCGGAGGCACGCTATGTTGCCTACGACATCGTGGCACGTACGAGCGATCCGACGAATAACCCGCTGTCGAACTATACGTTTGGCCCTTCTGGGGGACCTACGCGCAATCTCGAAGGTGTCAATAATGCCAACCCCGCCCATGTGACGGCACAGGGGGCTATTACACCTGCAAAGCTTCAGGCAACGACCAAGACCATCTCAAAGATTTATGATGGGCTTGCACAGCATACGGACGGCAACCGCAACATCAAACGCGGCGATACAGTGGTCGGTCTTACGACCATGATTACGGATGAAACGCCGGGGCATACGCCGGTCAACACTTCGACGGCAAGCTACTCCGATAAGAATGTCGCACGCAACGGCGCGGGTGCGGTCATTCGGAAGAATGTGAACTATACGGCGCAGCTTACCGGGAAATATGCGGATGACTACCAGATTGTGAACGGTTCCGGTACAGTCATCAGCACAACAAGCGGCTCAGGTGCGAATAAGACTGTGACTGCGAATCTTGGTATAAAGGCAAATGCGGGTATGATCACGTCGCGCAAGCTCAGTGTTCAAATGGGCGATGTGTCTAAGACCTATGATGGCACAGCGACGAATACGACGAGCAGTGTCACCCGGATTACGGATACGCCGACGACGTCGGTAATCGGTACCATTCTCTCCGGGGATGGAATCTCGGCAGGTTCGCTCAATACAGGATGGCAGAATGCACGTACAGCCGGGCAGGCAGCCAGCCAGTATGGACGCGGTACGGGCGGTTCCTTTACAGCGAACGCAAACGCGAGCAACGGCGTTAAGCACGATGTTCGCTATACGGGGATGGACAAAGCGTTCAAAAATCAGTTTGGTGCGCAGGCGGCAAGCAACTATACCGTTGATGCAACAGTATATGGCAAGGGAACCATCAATCGCCGTGCCATCAATCCGAACGATTTCAAAGTTCTTGATGCCCATGGAAATGTGTCGAATGCGACAAAGGTCTATGATGGTACGAGCAACTACAATGTTCCTGCGGGTTCACGCCTCATCGCTCCGAGCGGATCCGGCATGGGGATCATTGGGCAGGATCAGAATAAGATCAACTTTGCTCTGAGTAATACGGCGAAGTTTACAAATAACGGAGGAACCGCGACGCCGAATACGTTCGAGGCAACACGTGTTGCTTACAATGTGCGTGCGACCACGACACCCGGCTATGAGTACTTGCTGAAGAACTACACGCTCAATGGACAGAATCTCGAGAGTGGGAATGCCAATGTGACGGGTGCTGGTTCTATCACGCGCCGTGTGCTTGCACTCGGTCTCGTGCAGAACGCCGGCATCAACAAGGTATATAACGGCAACGCAAACCTTACCGATACCGCGACGAAGAAGTGGAATACGCTCCGTGATGTCGACAGCAAGGGCAATGTCGCCTATGCCAGCGGGTCGCTGAAACTCGCCAATGACGGCAGCCGTCTCAACATCACTTCGAGTTATATGAACGATGCCGGAACCGCTCCAGATAAGAATGTCAAGCGTGTCGGCGGTGCTGTAGCGAATAAAAATATCCGCTATAACATTACGATCTCAGGCGCGGATGCACGGAACTATGCGTTCAAGAATGGCGGCGTGACAACCAATGCTGAAAGCGGGCTGCGTCTCGCTGCAACCGGAAAAATCACACCAAGGGATCTTTCCGGCTCCTTCAAGAAGATTACAAAAGTCTACGACGGCACGACGTATGTCAACCCGGCGCAGGTCGGCTTTACACCGGGGGCACTTGTCAGCGGCGACAGTGTGGCGCTGGGCAGTCATACGGAAGCATTCCAGAGCAAGAATGTCTATGGCGACGGCTCGACGTGGACGCCGGCGGGCGGTACGCAGCAGCGTAACTGGGTGAACTACTCCGGTCTTACACTCACGGGCAGCGATGCGGCGAACTATACACTCGGGGCGACGGCGCGCGGTCTTGGTGAAATCACCCCGCGTCAGATCAACCCGAATACCGACTTCAATGTACATTATGATGGGCATCTTATTGCCAAGACCTATAACGGGAACAATGCGGCGGATCGCTCGCATGTCGCCTCCGTGACGTTCACGGGGGTTCCGGGTGACACCTTTACCCATAAGGTGACGAATGCGGTCTACGACTCTGCACATCGCGGCGGCCGTGACAATCACAATGTCACCTATACCATCGCCATCAAGCCGAATGCCGGGGTCGATCTGCGCAACTATGATCTCTCGAAGCTCGGTGCAGCGACGCCGGATGGGCGAACGTTTACCAATACGAATACGACAGATGGGCGCATCTATGCACGTAATGTCTACGTAACGGTCAAGGGAACACCGACCAAAACCTATGACGGCACGACCACGCTGATGAATAAGGCGGTGGATGGTTCTGGCGCGATCATTCGCAATGCAGACCAGCTTGTGAAGCTCTCCACGGGAACAGCATCCACGACCTCCGGACTTTTGGGAACGGACGGCACGAGGAATGCAACGACGGCGGTCTATACCGATAAGAATGTTTCGCGCAACGGCAGCGGCGCTGTGCAGAACAAGGTAAACGGTGTCACATACAATCTCGCGCTTACCGGCGGTGATCCGACAGACTACCGCATTACGACGGGGGCAGGATATGCGACGGTGACGACGGGGCCAAGCGGCCGGCCGCAGACAACGGGCAATGGACGCATCAATCCGCTGAAGGTCAATGTGACATTTGGCAATGTGCAGAAGACCTATGACGGAACGGCGACCAACCGGCAGATCAACGCGAACTTTGGCACAGCAGCATCTGTTCTTGCCGCAGACGGCGTTGCGCCCTCCGGGCTTACGAATGCGAATATTACGAGCCGTTACGGCGCGGGACATACAGATGCATCGTTCCGTCAGAATCCGAACGTCGTACGCGATGCACATAACAATGTCATCACCAACGGCAAAGATGTTCAGTACAGCGGCGTAAGAAATGCACTGGGCAGCCTTCTTACTGCGCACGGCAATACAATCAACAACTATGATGTTGCAAATAATGCGTATGGCAAGGGAACGATCAATCCCTTCCATGCCAGCTTGAGCAACCTCAGCTTTACGACGAACCGGGCGATAAAGATCTACGATGGTACGCGCACAGTCAAGTATCATGAGTCGGCAGCGCCTGCAAATGTTAAGAACTACATCACCAGTGCAAAGGTCAATATTGGCGGTACGCAGGTAAATATCCTCGACGGCATTAAGGTCAATAGTGCAAACTATAATACGACAGCGAATGTCAATGGGGGAAGCACCCAGGGTGTTACCTATAACCTCAGCTATACAGGCGGCAATATTGAGCTGCCTGGAGGCGCACCCATTCGGGCAAATGGGACAGGCGTTATCACGCGCAAAAATGTCACAGCGACGATTAAGAGCCCGCTGACAAAGACCTATGATGGGACGACAACGGCGATGGGTGTGGCACGCGACCGGAATGGCCGTGTGGTGACGAATGCGAATGATCTTGTAACACTGACGGGGCTTACCGGCAACGATGGTGCACAGAACATTACAACGGCAGCCTACACCAATAAGAATGCGGGTACAGGCAATCGTCCGGTCAGCTATAACATTGGTATTGATGCGGCACATGCGGACAACTATCGTCTCGTAAATGCTTCAGGCACTGCCATCACAGGGCCGGTACAGACAACGAACAATACCATCAACAAGCGGCAGGTAAAGCTGAACTTCGCCGATGTGTCCAAGTATTATGACGGCACAGCGACGAATACTGCCATTCATCCGTCGGTTTCCAGTGCAGATGCGCAGGTGCTGCGGCGTGACAACAGTACGCTTGTGAGTGGTACGAATCTCAACGGACTTATGGGCATCACCAGCCGCTATGGTACGGGGAGAACGGATGCAACATTCCGCGCGGATCCCAATACGGGGACAAAGTCTGTCCAGTATAGCGGGATTCAGTCTGCGATGGGTATGGCACTTGGTGCGGATGCGGCGAACTATAGCTTTGCCAACAATGAATACGGCAATGGAACGATTCGACGTGCCCGGGTTCGTGCAAGTGATTTCAATTTCAATATCAGCAATGCGACCAAGATGTACGACGGCACGAAGGATGTCGTATGGACAGATCCTTCAACCCGCAAAGGCCATACCGATATGGCACATGTCAAGCGCTACTTCCAGTCAAGCACAGTCAACCTCGGCGGGCATACAGTTCCCATCAATCTGGCGGACATCACGCTTCGGAGTGCGCAGTACAATGATGCAAATGTAGCGAACGCCAACAGCGTAGACTATGGCATTACCATCAATACGCGCAACTTCGATGTCATCGGCAGCCGCGACAGCAATATACATCACACAGGGGATCGGATTACCCCGCGCGACCTTGCGACGCTTCTTCCAAAGCATATCGTGAAGGAATATGACGGAAAGACATCGTTCACAGAGACCAATCGGGATTTCGCCAACGCAATGGCAAGAGAGCGTCTTACGACGATCGTTCCCAAAGATATTGGCAAGGTAAACCTCAGTGTAACAGGCACCTACGACAGCAAGAATGCGACGACGAATACACAGGCAGAAGCGCTTGCGCGGACGCCTGCAAACGCTGGACGTACGGTAAACTATGCGCTGACGCTTTCAGGTGATCCGACAACACTTGCGAACTATACCATCGGAGGCCACCCGACTTCAGGCACGGCGACCGGGAAGGGAGATATTTACAGAAAGGCTCTGACCGTAGACTTTGTGCGCAAAGTCAAGGACTATGATGGAACAGACCACGTGAATCTGCGTGCAGGCGATGTTGTGTTCGGCGGTATGGTGCATGGCGAAACGCTTTCTCTCGATCAGACGGCTGCGGATAAGGTACGCGGCGCATACTCCGATTCCAATGTCAGCCGTGATGCGAACGGCCGCGTCATGGATAAGGCTGTGTCGTATCGCAATCTGAACGGTGCACTTGCCGACCTTGCGACGCGCAATGCCACAGCGGGGAACTATGTTGTCGAGAACGATGGTACGAAGGCCTACACGGTGGGCGATGCGAAGGGACGCATCAATCCGCGCAGAATCAATGCAAGCGAGGTAACAGCGAATTTTGCCGACGCGACAAAGGTCTATGACGGCAATACCTCGGTTAAGTACCGTGGCAGTGATGCACCGAGCGCAGTGAAGAACTATCTTACGAGCGCTACTGTGCGGATCGGCAGCAATACGGTCAACATCACAAATGATGTGAAGGTTGACCGTGCCCACACTTCCTATGACAACAAAAATGTCATGGGTGGTGCACCGCATACGGTTACCTATGGCCTTAACTATACGGGCGGCAACTTCGAGTTCAATGGAACGTTGTCCAAGACGGGACGAGGCTATATCACACGCAAGAACATCACAGCAACGGTCAACGGTCCTTTGACAAAGGTTTATGATGCTTCGCGTGATGTCTACGATCCGACGGATCGCAGCATCCGGACGTATCGTACAGATACGGGGCGTCTCGTCCAAAATGGGAGCGATCTCGTGACCATTCATGGACTTGTCGCTGGAGACGGCGCGACGAACGCAACAACGGCAGCCTATGCGACGAAGGATGTCGGCACCAAAAAGCGTGTCGATTATACAGTGCGCGTCGATCCCGCGAATGCGGATAACTATAACCTTGTCGATGCTGAAGGAAACGCGCTTGGTACGCTTTCTACGAATAACAATACCATCACGCCGCGCAAAGTGCAGCTGCGCTTTGACGATGTGCACAAGACGTATGATACAACGGCCATCAACAGGGATGTGACGGCGCGTGCGACGAACGACAATGATGCCCGCGTGTTTGCACGCGACGGCATGGTTGTCGGATCTGGGCGGCAGCTTCTGGATCTCAATGGAACCAATATTGACAGCAAGTATGGAAACTACAGCGCATCGGGAACGTTTACACCGGATCCAAATGCCGGTACGAAGGATGTTCAGTACAAGGGCATCAATCGTACCATGCGCAACTGGCTCAGTGAAGGCGGCAAGGATAACTATATCATTGACGATGAGGCACGTGGCGTAGGTGTCATTGACAAGGCAGATGTGACACGGGCGGACTTTGATCTCAGACTGCGCCCGGCGGTGAAGGAGTACGATGGAACGAAGCAGCTCAAAGGGCTGAACGGTTCCTCTGATCCGCGTACACTGCTCAATACAGATGCTACGAAGCCAGGACACAGCACCGTTACACTGAATGGCCGTACCTATGCCCTGCCGAGTACAGATGTGGAATCCGTCACGGGCTCCTACCGCGATCCGAACGCCGGTGTGAACCGCCCGGCAGACTACCGCATCAAGCTGAATGTAGACAACTATCGCTTTACAGACGACACAACGGGTGTTGTTGATATGACTGGTGCCGGTATGATCACGCCGCGCAAGCTTCTTGCAGATACGGCGTCGATCAACCCGACCAAGACCTATGATGGAACCAACACCATCGTAGGCAAGGCGCGGGATCGCAACGGCAACCTCATCACATCTGCCAATGGGCTTGTCACCTATCGTCACTATAACAAGAATGATGCACGCGGCTATGATAATACCGAGGGCATCATCAGCAGTGACCGTGCGCGTATCACGAATAAATCTACGGCAGTCTATGCTGATAAGAATGTGGACTGGACTCCGAACGGCAATACAGATCCGAATGCCTCGTGGCAGGACCGCAACAACGTTGCGAACAAGAATGTGAACTATGAGCATACGCTCTCTGGTGCACCGATGTCCAACTACGAGTTCGTTGATAAAAACGGCAATGTCGTTGCGCGCACCAGACCGAACAGCTCCGGCACACCGACGCTTACGCGTGCTGTGACTGAGGCTACCGGACGTATCAATCCGTATGAGATTAGACTGAAGGCTGATCCAAAGAGCATTCGTGTCAACGACGGTATGCCGGATCACTTTACGGGAACTCCGATGGGAAGAAATTACCGTACGGGGGTTGGCAGTGAAGTGCTTCCTGGTGAGATCTATTATAGTTCCAATGCGCCGCTGGCATGGGGCAATCATCCCATCAACGGATATTACCAGCCGGCAACCCCAACCGAATCGGTTTACAAGAACTACCGCTTTGTGCAGGATCCGGCAAATGCGACGGCGCTGCATATTGCTCCCTATACGCCAGATGCAAACTACTACAACATCTTGGCACAGAATAAGATGATACCGGATGAGTATGCTTATGAGAACGCATCGATGGATCACACGGGGAACTTTGGCTATAAGCCGGAGGTAAGTCTTGTACATACGGTGCCGAACGTCAATGCAATACGTCGTGGAACCGATGTCCGCACACCGGATATTTATGCGACAGATGATTCGGTCTTTGCGTTGATGGGCGATATATTTGGCAATCTCGGCTCTGTAGATGACGATGCAAACTTCGATCTGCGTCCGGGACATGCTTCCATCACCTATGAGGGCGAGTAAGTCTAAAAAGAATAAAAATCGATCATAGGATATGAATGCACCCATGAGTGGAATGGTTTTCCCATCTGCTCGTGGGTGTATTTTTTAGGGGATTGTATCTCATGAGTGGAGGTACGGTGTAAGAAAAATGAATTGACATTCTTTTTCGTATGCTAAAAAGCACGCAGAGGTATCTCTGCGTGCTTTTTAGAGATCGTGAACAGAAAAAGGAGCTATTTTCTTGGGCAGTAAATGCGGCATCTGCCCATATGTGCAGGTCATTTTGCAGTGCGGCTTCTGTGGTGTGGGGGGATGACATCTGACGTTATATGGAGCTGGCGGCCAGTTTTATAGAAAATCTCAATGTCATAGGCAGGATATTCTGCTTCTGGCTGTACTCTTAAAGAAAGAGGTTTCTCCATCGTCATTTCAACAAGATGATGTGCTTCGACGATGGATTACAGCTGAACGGAAAATGCATCTTTCCATGAGATCCTGCGCTCAGAGATTATTTCGTAGTCACTGCCATGTTTTTTCCAATACGTTCTATGAGGCAGAAGCGTAGGTTATTCAAATCTGCATTTTCCATGACGTCTTCTGTCAGAGAATCCTCTTTGATTGGCATCTCTATGGGGAAGAGTTCGTAAATATATAATATATATGCCGCCATCTTCTTCCGGAGAGCAGAACCGTATCTTGAAGCGATGGATCCGGAATACTTCGGGGGGATAAGCAAGCTCTTTATATCCTGCTTCAATCAACAACGGATCTATGAATGATTTCAAGGCATAGGTAAACCGCGTCCACTGGCTGCTGCCGCTTCCGCAGTTGTCCGGATGTGAGTTCTGTCGATATTATCGTATGCGGAGCATTATAGTCGGTATGTGAGAGGTGATGCCCCGTCTTCGACGGAAAATATGGTGTTCAAAAGACAGCAGCGCATAGAGGCAGAGAGCGGCTCTTGCTTGATTCTTTTTTATAAGACTGTTATGATATGTTTATATTACATAATGTAGGAAGGGGACGTGTGTCATGCAGATTGTTTTACTTTCTGGCGGCGCAGGTAAGCGTCTTTGGCCGTTGTCCAATGATCTTTATTCCAAGCAGTTTTTGCGTCTTTTGCAACGGGAGGATGGGACGCGGGAATCCATGATTCAGCGCGTTTGCCGACAGGTGCAGAGCGCTGCGCCCCATATTCCTGTGACAATTGCCACAGCACGGGAACAGACTTCGCTCATCCGTCGACAGCTTGGGGGGCGTGTAAATATCTCCATTGAACCATGTCGTCGTGATACCTTTCCGGCAATTGCTCTGGTTGCTGCCTATCTGCATGAGGTGCGCGGCGTCATGCCCGATGAGGCGGTTGCCGTGTGCCCTGCTGATCCCTATGTTGAAGAGGGCTATTTCCACGCTGTCATACATTTGCTTCAATCAGCACAGCGAGAGGCGGCGGCCAGGCTCATTCTGATGGGGATCGAGCCAACCTATCCGAGCGAGAAGTACGGCTATATTATGCCCGCCTCACGCGCGGCAGAGAGCGCGGTGCTCTCTTTTCGAGAAAAACCGGATGAACAGACGGCAGCGGCGTATATCGCGCAGGGCGCACTTTGGAACAGTGGGGTTTTTGCTTTCCGCCTTGGCTATGCACTTGAAAAAGCGCAGGAACTTCTGGGTACAGCATCCTATGAAAAGCTGTTTCACCAGTATGAAGAACTGCCAAAGATTAGTTTTGACTATGCGGTTGTGGAAAAGGAAACCAGTATTGCCGTGCAGCGTTATGGCGGTACGTGGCTGGACGTTGGGACGTGGAACACACTTGCACAGGTTATGCCGGAGTGTACCATTGGTCCTGTGACACTGGATGAAACCTGTGCAGATGTTCATGTTGTCAGCACACTGCCGATGCCCATCCTCTGCATGGGACTGAAGAATGCCGTTGTTGCGGCCAGTCCGGAGGGCATTCTCATCTCGGATAAGGTGCGTTCCAGTGCGATGAAACCATATGTGGAACGACTGCACACACCTGTTATGTATGCAGAAAAGTCATGGGGAGAGTTCCACATCATCGATGCAGAAACGGGGAGCCTAACGATTAAGATTACACTTAGTCCTGGACGCGCACTCAGCTATCATATGCATGAGCGCCGCGATGAGGCATGGACAGTCATTGAGGGGAATGGTTGGGTGACACTTGACGGCAATGAGTTTGCCGTAACTGAGGGACAGACCGTACGCATGCCGCGCGGTTCGTTTCATACCATCCGCGCTGAAACAAAACTGAAAGTCATGGAGATCCAGGTAGGGGAAGATATTGACGCAGAAGATAAGATTGTATGGAACCCATCACAGATACAGAAAAAATAGATATGTCTCGTCATGTGGTACTCTTTACTGTTGGAGATGCATATATCCGTAGAGAATCAGCGCAGTAGCAGAAAGAATAACGGATAGACGATAAAGAAGAATGCGATACTCGTTGCGAGAAAGCCTGCAATGGTGTAGTCGACGTTGAGGTGGTAAAGTTTCGCTGCGGTAACGGAGTTGATGGCGCCGGGTGTTGCGGAGAAAATAAGTATGGAGCCGAGGAGAATGGGGTCACGGACAAATGGATAGCTGACGGCGAGCATAAAAATCGGGAGGATGAAGAAGCGCAGGGCGAATAGGTTGAGTGTCCACGGTGCGTATCGCCGTGCACGATGGAGGTTGATGAGAGCGCCGACGGGGAGCATACCGAACCATGCGCCAAAGTGGACGAGGCCATCAAAGACATTGCCCAAAACGGGGGGACGCACAAATCCCAGTGCGTTCAGTGAAAGACCTGCGGCCATGCCGAGAATACTAAGTTGGCTCCATGAGAGGAGGATGCCGCGGATATTGAGGTGAATTGTTCCCGGTTTTCCATGGTTTTTGTGCTGCAAGTAGTAATACTGTGCCATGGGAAATACGGCGAGGACGAGCATGAGTGTCTGGAAAATTCCCATGATTTGCGCATAGGCAAAGCCGCGCTCGCCGTAGAGGATAAAGGCACAGACACCGCCGAGGGTCGTGATGTTGGACATCATCGCGTTGGCAAGGAAAGCCCCGCGATCCAAGGGATTATGATAGCGGCGGATGAAGAATGCCCAGCCGATCAAACCGGGGAACACGACAATCAGAATGCCATATATCGGGATGAGCGCAAGATCCCATGAGAGAGGGAGCGTCCAACAGCTCATAAAAGCCAGCACGGTGTAAATAATGATGACGTTCAGCCGAAGGATGCGGCTGATGAGAGCATCCGAGATTTTGCCATGGTGATAGAGCAGATAACCGACGATAAGAGGCAGAAGCAAATCGGTGAAGAGATAGATGATGCGAAAATTTGAGGAATCCAAAGAGATCAGTTCTTTCCAGTGGTTCTATGGCAAATGTTAGAGAGCGATTTCGTCGCGCGTGATCCACACGAACCCCTTGCGTTAGTGAGAAAGCATGTACTTCACGGGGGTATAAGGAGCACGATAAGGCAGATGTTGCTCTTTGTCCATTCTGTGACAAAGAGCAGTTGATCTATGAAATATGCCGTATTTCTCTAATGACTTATGGTATCCATTTATCCTAACACACGATACCATCAAAGTAAACTGCCATATGGTTTCAGATTCTATATGGCAAATTTGTGGAGAGATGACGCTAAAACTTCCAAATATTTTGATAGACATAACAGGAAAAGCTTTGCAGTATGGCGAATATGTTTTAGTAGTTCTAAAGCATTTTGTTATGATTTCCGTGCCTTTTACGGAACGGAACATATACTCAGATGGACCGCATAGTTTGTGCGTTTATGAAAAGGAGGGGACATGTATGGCAGTGACAGACAAGGGGTTTGGTGCATATGATGTGCGCGGCATCTACCCGGATGAGGTGAACGAAGAGCTTGCCTATCGTATTGGCCGGAGTTTTCCTGCACTGTTTGGTGCAAAGAAGGTTGCCGTCGGTCATGATATTCGGCTCTCAGGGAAGAGTCTGCGCGACGCTCTTGCGAAAGGTCTCACGGAGGCGGGCTGTGATGTCGTTGACATCGGTCAGTGCGGTACGGAAATGATCTATTTCACGACAGCACACCTTGGGCTTGGCGGCGGCATTATGATCACCGCGAGCCACAACCCGAAGCAGTACAACGGCATGAAGTTTGTCCGCGCAGAGTCGCGTCCCATCTCAAGTGACACCGGGCTGAAGGACATTGCAGCGATGGCGGTGGGGGAGACGTATCCTGCACCTGCGGCAGTGCCCGGTAAGATTGCGCAGGTGGATATACTTGACGACTACGTAAATCATATCCTTTCCTATGTCGATGTGCATAAACTGAAACCGTATAAGATTGTCGTCAACACGGGCAACGGTGCAGCGGGGCCGATCATCAATGCCATGGAGAAACATCTGCCGTTTGAGTTGGTCAAGGTTTATAATGAACCGGATGGGAATTTCCCGAACGGTGTGCCGAATCCGATTCTTGAGGAAAACCGTGAGGCCACAGCAAAGGCCGTACGCGAGACAGGCGCGGATTTTGGCGTGGCGTGGGACGGCGACTTTGATCGCTGTTTCCTGTTCGATGAGAAGGGCGGTTTTATCGAAGGGTACTATATGGTGGGATTTCTCTCTGCGGCATTTCTGAAAAAGAATAAGGGAGCAAGCGTGATCTACGATCCACGGCTCGTCTGGAATACGATCGAGATCGCTGAGAGCCTTGGCGGAAAGCCGGTCATGTGCAAGAGCGGGCACGCATTCATTAAGGATAAGATGCGTGAGGTCAATGCCATCTATGGCGGTGAGATGAGTGCACATCATTATTTCCGTGACTTTTCCTACTGTGACAGCGGACAGATTCCATGGCTGCTCGTGGCAGAGCTGATGAGTGCGTCCGGAGGCAAGACGCTCTCTGCACTGATGAAGGAACGTATGGATCGCTATCCGACGTCGGGTGAAATCAACAGCAAGGTGACGGATGCAAAGGCGGTCATGGACCGCATCGAGAAAAAATATGGTGCAGGCGGCAAGGTGACGAAGGTAGACGGTCTTTCGATCGAGTTCGATAAGTGGCGCTTTAATTTGCGCATGTCGAATACGGAGCCTGTCATCCGTCTCAATGTTGAGACGCGGCAGGACGTGGCATTGCTGAAGGAAAAGACGGACGAACTTCTCGCAGAGATTCGCGCTTAGGTGCAGGAAGGAGTGCATTGATGAGTCTCGTATTGAAATCCGGGTTTACCTTTGACTATGACAATCTTTACGGAGAGGGCAAGGTCACCGATGCCGATCTCGCATTTTATGCGGAGGATCTGAAGAAGGCGCATGAGGCGATGAAGGTCATGCGGCGGACAGGCTTTATCCGCGGGCATCTTTCAAAAGACGGGGAGCCGGAGAAGGTGCTTTTCTCGCAGACCCCGTATATTGAAGAGGGGAATATCAATTCACCCGCCTCGATTGTACGGCTCAAAGAGTTTGGTGCACATGCGCAAAAGAATACGGATGTTGTGATTTCGCTCGGCATTGGCGGCTCTTTTCTTGGCAACAAGGTGCTTTTTGACGTACACTGTGGCGAGTTATGGAACTCACTTTCCAATGAGCAGCGTGATAATTACCCACGCATCTATTTTGGTGGGAACAACATCGACCCGCGCCGTACGGGCGACATCATCCATCATCTGAAAGATGTTGCGCAGATTAAGAAGACCCACGGCGGTCAGCCGCTGCGCATCATGCTTCTCGTCATATCGAAGTCCGGCGGTACGCTCGATACGATGTCGAACTTCATGGTGATGTACGATGCCTTTACCAAGGCAGATAATATCGAGGTCGAGGTGGTTGCGGTCACCGACCCAAATGAGGAGAAGCCGACACTCCTTAAAAAACTTGCCATGGATATGGGCTGGCAGCAGTTTGCCGTACCTGATGGTGTAGGCGGGCGCTTTACCGTCTTTACCGAGGTTGGGCTGACCCTCGCTGCATGTATCGGTTTTGATATGGAGGGATTTCTTGCAGGTGCACGCGCGATGGACGAGGCGTGCCAAAGCGATGACCTCTGGCAGAATCCCGCTATGCTCAATGCAGCGCTGAAATTTGCGGCATCTGAAAAGCATGGGCGCGACATTGAGGTTATGATGCCGTACGGGGACTATCTGAAATCAGTCTCCGAGTGGTATATCCAGCTGCTCGCGGAGTCCCTTGGCAAGCAGTTCAACAAGGATGGCAAGGAGGTCTGCTACGGGCGCACGCCGGTCGTTGCCGTGGGTACAACGGACATGCATGCGCAGACACAGCAGCATCAAGAGGGGAAACTCAATAAAGTTGTGCAGTTTATCCGTATCGCGCGATGGGCGGACGATCTGACGATTCCGAATGCGTTTCCATCGGTGCAGAAGCTTGCGGATATTGCGGGTGTCACGATGGGGGCTGCGCTCGAAGTGGCACGTCAGTCGAATGCGGACGCCCTTGCTTCGAACAAGCGTTACAGTGCTGTCTTTACCCTGCCGGAACTAAGTGCATACCATCTCGGGGAGTTGCTCTATCTGCTCTCTATGTCCATTGCCTATGAGGGAGAGTTGGCGAATGTTGACGCATTCGATCAGCCGGGCGTTGAGGCATACAAGCGCATCATGGGGCCAAAGCTGCAGGCGCTGAGAGGTTGACGACATATGAGATCGGGGCTTTTGAAAGCTCTATGAAGGGAGGGGACTGCTGCATGGCGGCAGTTCCTTTTCTATGTGCTTGGAGGTCATTTTGATACGGAAATGGCAGGAGTGGCGTGCACATCTTTCTATGCGCCGCGCGATCTTTGTGTGCGGTGCCATACTGGGCACCATCTGCATATTCTATTTCGTGCAGCCCCCTTCGGACGGGGCGCCGCAAATGCTGTATCGGGAACAAGCGCAGCCGGAGTCGTCTGATATAGAGATTACGGGGCTTTCGTCAGCGGCACAGCGCGTGATAATCCGCAATCCATTTTCACTCGTACATGAAACGGCAGGGGAACAAATCCCTGCGCCTATACAGGAGGTACGCACACAGCCGTCTGCCGCTGCACCTCCTGTGATGGTCCCGGCGGGGGCGGTGAAAGAATCGCCGTCCCCACCGTCAAAAGAGCAGATGCACAGCATAGATCCGCGCCTTTGCGGTGTCGTTGCGGACGCAGATGGCAGACGGCTCATCATCCTTACGTGGGAGAAAGAGAGTGCCGTGCTCGGCATAGGCGAGGAGTGGCGTGGCTATACCGTCGATATGATCGCAGAAGATCACGCGGCTCTGCACAGTGCGCATGGGTCTGTTGTACTAAGACGGGAATAGGGAGAGCGATGAAACGGTATATGATAATGGGGCTGTTTGCCCTCTGCGTATTCTTGCCGGATGCAGCGAAAGCCGTCCCTGTCACCATTGATGTCACAGGGGGCGATGTGCGCTCTGTGCTGCTTGCTGTTGCCCGCATGGGACATGTTCCGCTCATCGTTGATGATACTGTCACGGGGACAGTGACGGCGCACCTCACGGGAGAGCCGGAAGAACTCCTGCGGCTTGTCGCTGCCTCGCGTGGCATCCATATCGAGCAGCGCGGTGCCGTATTCCTCGCGCTCGCATCCGAGGCACGTGCAGAGAGCCGCCGCGTGCACATTTATCCCGTGCGCTTTGCCGATCCGGAGGAGCTTGCCGATGCTGCAAATTTATCCCTCTCCGGTGAAGGAAAACATAATATTGCGTCGAAAAGTAATAGAGAGAGAGGGAATGAGGTCTCAGATTCTGATTCTGCAGGGGAGCGGCGGGTTCTTGTCGATACGGCGACGAACACATTGCTCTTTTATGGAACGGAAACTGAGGCATTTGCTGTGCGTGAAATTGTCTCGGCACTCGATGTGCAGCCGCGTCAAGTATCACTTGAGGCACGCGTTGTCGCCGTTTCCAAAGATGCTGCCAAGCAGCTCGGTGTGGACTGGTCATGGTCTTCGCTCCCGCAGTACCCGCGTGTCACGGAGGGAAGCGGAGGGTGGCGTGTCAGCGGGCGCAATGCCGGTGGAGAGGGGACGAGTGCCTCCGGAATCATACGCTTTGGGAGAGGCCCTGAGGGCGTCCCTTATGAGTTCTACTACACGGCAGCAATTCGTGCGCTCATTACGAGCGGGAAGGCACACATGCTTGCGCGTCCAAATGTCACAACGGTGCAGGGACGAGAGGCTGTCATCAACATTGGGGCTGAGGTTCCTGTGCCGCGTACGACCATGTCCGATCATGTGACGACCAGCGCCATCGACTACCGCGAGGCCGGCATCATCCTGCGCTATACGCCGCGCGTTACGGAAGGCGGCGACATTGTTGCACGCGTCCATACGGAGGTCAGTACGCCGATCTATGTCGAAGAGCTCAAGGCATATCGCTTTCAAAAGCGAAGTGCCGATACCACCGTCCGGCTGCATGACGGGGAGACGATGGTGATCGGCGGACTGATTGACAGCGACGAGTCGCGCAGCATGTCCAAGATCCCCTTTTTGGGAGATCTGCCTGTCATCGGTGCATTTTTCCGCAGTGTCAAGATGAGCAAGAGCGAATCCGAACTGATGATTTTTCTCACAGCACATGTGTTGGATGAAACGTAGTCTTAGGAAAAGAGGAGATGCCAGTGCCAATTCGAATACTGCTTGCCGACGATCATGCGCTGCTCCGCCAAGGTATTAAGCGCGTGCTGAACTTTGAGGATGATCTTGAGGTTGTCGGCGAGGCGGAGGATGGGCAGGAAGCGCTTGCGCGCACGCTGATGTTAAAGCCCGATATTCTGCTGCTCGACATCAATATGCCGGGGCTTACGGGGCTTGAGGTCACAAAACAACTCAGACAGGCGCGTTCGCGCGTGAAGATCATTGCACTCACGATTCATGACAGCGACAACTATGTCCTGGAACTGCTAAAAAACGGAGCACTCGGCTACCTGCTCAAAGATGTTGAGCCGAATGTTCTTATCAAGGCCATCCACATGGTCAACGAGGGCAACCCCTTTGTCTATCCAAAGCTTGCCGAACGCCTCTTTGGCAGTCCTGCCGTCTATGGCGATGTAAGCCGCGTTGCCAAGGAGATGTGGGATGAAAGCCGCGGCGAACGCCTCACACCGCGCGAGATGGATGTGCTTGGCTGCATCGCGAAAGGATTTTCCAATCAGGACATCGGCAAGGCACTCGGGCTGAGCGAAAAGACCGTTAAAAACCACCTCACGAGTATTTTCCACAAGCTCAAGGTCAACGATCGTACCCAAGCGCTTGTCTATGTTCTTAAAAATAAAATTATTACGCTCGAATAAAAGAACGCGGTTAGAGAAGTTAGGCTCTGACCGCGTTCTTTCATGCATGATAGAAGAATTTTCATTTACAAAGGTGTAGTATACCGATATAATGAGAGAGAACTTTTCTCTTTATAGAACATTACATAAAGTTTTTGCTGACACTTTTTGAAAGGAGCTGTCTATGCTGACGCGTGAGATGCTGGCCCCATATATGGAAATTGTGCTTCGTCACGATTTGTTTGAAGGGATTTCGGTGGATGCCCTGCCGGGACTTGTGCAGACACTTGGCGGCGAGATCAAGCACTATGCGGCAGGGCAGAGTATCATGCGTATGGGACGCGCCCCTATTGTGACGGGGGTGATTCTTGCAGGGGCAATCGAGGTGTCATTTTTGAATGAGAATGCCGATCAGATTGATATGAATGTATTTGAGGCCGGGCAAAGTTTTGGCGAGACGATGGAGGGCGCGGATCTTTCCTCTAGTCGGATGTTTGTCAAGGCACTCCATGAGACGACAATCCTGCGGCTCCAGTTCCGGCAGATCTACCGTCTTGCTTCCTGTCCCGACCCTCATCTCTGGCGGTTCACGCTGAATATGCTGCGGCGCATTTCGGCGAAGGGGATATTTTATCAGCACAAGATCCGCATCATGGGGCAAAAGAGTATTCGAGCCAAACTCAGCGTCTATTTCCAGTCGCTCACCTGTACGGCGGATGGACTCATGCAGCGCGATATGAACCAGACGCAGCTTGCACGGTATCTTGGTGTAGAGCGCAGTGCGCTCAGCCGCGAGATGAGCCATTTGCGTGATGAGGGAATCATCGACTATGATCGAAAGAGTGTGCGGGTATTGGATCCGGATTTTCTTGCGGTATAGGCATGGGCAGATAAAAAGTGCTCTCGCATACATATGCGAGAGCACTTTTCTGCTCCTGATGAAGGGGGCTTACACCATTTCCTCGGGGTGGAATACCGCATCGAATTTTTCAGCGGTGAGGAAGCCGAGCGCAACACATGCCTCTTTGAGGCTGATGTTCTCGTCGAATGCCTTGTGGGCGGTCTTGGCGGCATTTTCATAGCCGATGTATGGGTTGAGCGCCGTTACGAGCATGAGAGAACGGTGCAGATTCTCGTGCATCTTTTCGCGGTTTGCTGTGATCCCGACGGCACAGCGGTCGTTGAAGGATTTCAGTGAATCGGTGAGCAGCCGTGCCGACTGGAGGAAGTCATAAATCATAACGGGCATGAACACATTCAGTTCGAAATTGCCCTGTGAGGCGGCAAAGCCGATGGCGGCATCGTTGCCCATCACCTGAACGGCGACCATGGTGACGGATTCGCATTGTGTGGGATTGACCTTGCCCGGCATGATGGAGCTGCCCGGTTCGTTTGCCGGGATGGTGATTTCACCGAGCCCGCAGCGCGGGCCTGCCGCAAGCCAGCGTACATCGTTTGCAATCTTCATCATGTTTGCTGCAAGCGCCTTTAGCCCGCCATGGGCGAATACGATGGCATCCTTGCTCGTGAGAGCATGGAACTTGTTCGGCGCCGTGATGAAATGCTTGCCCGTCAGCTTGCTTGCTGCTTGTGCGACAGCGGTATCAAACCCTTTCGGAGCGTTGAGCCCTGTACCGACAGCCGTGCCGCCAAGTGCGAGTTCGTGGAGGAAGGGCAGTGCTGCCTGCAGTTGTTTTTTGGTCTGTTCGAGCATGGAGAGCCAGCCGCTGATCTCCTGCGTGAAGGAGATGGGGACGGCATCCTGGAGATGCGTGCGCCCTGTCTTAACGATGCCCTCGTTTTCTTTCATCAGGCGGCGGAATGTACCGGAAAGAAGGTCGATGCTCGGGAAAAGCCCATCCTCGATTGCGATGACCGCCGCGATGTGCATTGCCGTTGGGAAGGTATCATTGGAGCTCTGCGACATATTGGCATGGTCGTTTGGGTGGAGGAGTTTCTCACCTGCAATCTCGTTGCCCCGGTTCGCGATGACTTCATTGACGTTCATATTGGACTGTGTGCCGCTGCCCGTCTGCCATACGGCGAGGGGGAAATGTGCTGCAAGCTTTCCTGCAATGATCTCATCGCAGGCTGCCTGAATGGCAGTAAGGCGTTTTTCATCGAGCTTGCCGAGCTTGTGATTTGCAATGGCGGCAGATTTTTTCAAAATGCCGAACGCATGAATGATTTCGGCAGGCATTTTTTCAATGCCAATCGGGAAGTTTTCGAAGCTGCGTTCTGTCTGTGCTGCCCAGTATTTGTCGGCAGGTACCTTGACTTCGCCAAGAGAGTCGTGTTCGATGCGGTATTCCATTCAAATCATCCTCCTCGATGAATTTTAGAAAATACTGCTCGTATTTGCAGTATTTGACAGATGATTCCCGTGGGAATCCATATATACAGTATAGCATAAATATCTGGGAATGAGAATTTTTATCTGCATATTTTTTGACAAACACTTTGCGAGAGCAGACCAATGCCCACGCCTGCCGCCGTACCGATGAGCCCTAGGACAGGGGCATAGAAAAAGAGCGCGGCTGTCTGCATGACGATCGCCGCGACGGTGAGCTGCGCGATGTTGTGCATAAAGCCGCCAGCCGCACTTATACTGATGATGGAAAGGGATGTATGCTTTTTGAGAAATACCATTGCCAAAAAGCTGCCAAGACCGCCTGCAAGACTGTAAAGCATGGGGGCAGGCCCGCCGCCAAGAAAGGAGGCCAGCAGTATGCGCAGAAGGAGGACGGTCAAAGCGTCGCGTGCATGCGGCAGAACCTCAAGTGCGATGAGTGTCGCAACAGCGGCAAGCCCCAGCTTTGCACCCGGAACGGGGAGCGGCAGGGAGATCATTCCCTCCAAGAGGAACAGGATGAGGGAGAGCGTCGTGAGCAGTGCAATGCGTGTACTGCGGTGAAGATCTATCATATCATTTTACTTCAATCAAGAGCTTATGCGGGAGACAGGCGATGATGTCTCCTTTTTGGCTGGCTGCGCTTGTCTTCACACAGATCTGATCGGGACAGTCGGCCGCAGTTACGGAGATGGATTCATCCTCGATGCGGATGACGTTCGTGCCGTCACCATCTTTTAGGAAAATCTCCTCTGTGCCGCGGTGTCCCGTGAGTGGGATGTCGTAGAGCACCACGCCGTTCTGTGTGATGACGGCATGGCGCGGCTGTGCATCGCTGCGCGTGGATAAAAATACTGCGGCGGTGATACAGATGAGCAGCAGTGCAGCAATGAGGATGCGATCGTGTTTTTTCATCATGCACCTTGTCTTGACGAATGTTTCATAGACCAGTACAATAATAGGTACTTTATGCGGTCAGATCCCCTGCCCCATGGCGCGCTGCCAGTAGGCGAGATCCTGTGCACTGAGCGGCAGCTCGATGGTCTGTCCGTTATCGTAGTAGAACCGCAGGCGGACGCTGCTTGCCCGGCGCAAGGATTGAAGGCTGGCACGCGGAAATTCGATGAAGAGTTTATTTTCGTTTTTATAGAAGCTCTCTGCGTCCGGAACGGGGCGCGGGGTATACTTGGTTGCCGCCTTCATTTCCCAAGCGGTGCCGTCGGTGTAAAGCACAACATCCGGCATCAGTTGTGCGCTGTCGTAGCGGTAGTCCCACAGGGAGAGAACTGCACCTTCGAGCCGTCCTTCATCTGTATAGGATGCCTGAAAGTCGATGCGGGCATAGGAGGACAGATCACGCGCCGTGCGGTGGTCAATCTGATAGGTATAGGAAAGGCCGAAGATGCCGATGAGGATAAAGAGCACGGCGACGATCGTGATGAACTGCCGGAAGAGTATATGCACAGGCTGCTCCTTTCGTGTGGATCGTTTTAGGTATTATAACACAGGGAGAAATACTTTGTCAGCATGGTGCGGTGATTGGCCGGTCAAAGAGGAGTGAGAGCTATGGCAGTTCGGCTGTTTGTGTCGGATTTGGATGGAACGATGCTGCCCGATGGGAATGTGGTTTCACAGGAAAATATTGATGCAGTGCAGCATGCAGTAAAATCAGGTATCATTGTTACGATTGCGACAGGCCGTATGTACGAGGCGGCACTTCCCGTCGCGCACGCGCTCGACGTGGATGCCCCCATCATCTCATACAACGGCGCGTTGATTCAAAGCCCCGGCGGACGTATCTATGAGGAACATACGGTGTCTGCGGCGACAGCGCACGAGATTTTTTCGTTCTGCCGCACACGTGATTGGTATATCCAAGGGTACAGCGGCGGACACTTGCGTTATGCTGCCCATACAGAGGAGGCTGCGTTCTATGAACATTCTCAGAAAGTGACGGGGGAGGCCGTCGGCTGGGAAGGGCTGTTTGCACATGCGGCAGGCAACTGCAAACTGCTCCTCGTAACGCAGGGACGCGCAGAGACGCTGCAGCGCGCAGAGGAGATTTTGTCTGCCTTTGGGGAATATGTGGATGTCACGCGCTCGGCCGATCGGCTCATCGAAATCGTTCCCAAGGGCGTTTCAAAGGCTTCGGCGCTGCGTGCACTCGCAGCAAAACTCGGCATCGCGATTGCAGAAACCATGGCGATTGGCGATGCGTACAACGATCTGCCGATGCTGGCGGCTGCCGGCAAGAGTATTGCGATGGGCAACGCGTTCCCCGAGGTGAAGAAGGCTGCTGATTATGAAACACTTTCCTGTGAGGAGAACGGACTTGCGGCAGCCATTTATGCCTATGTGCTCGGTATGGGAGCGGATGCGCCGGTGCCGCTTGAAAGATAAGACAGATGAAGATTAAACTCATTGCGCTCGATTTGGATGGGACACTCCTCACATCGGATAAGGTCATTACGGCGCGTACAAAGCAAACGCTCGCCCGTGCGATGGCACAGGGGACTGCGGTGACGATTGCAACGGGGCGGATGCTCTGCTCTGCCCTCTATTTTGCACATGTGATTGCGTCAAAGGCACCGGTGATCTGCTGCAATGGGGCATTCGTCGGCAGGGAGAGCGGCACGCCGGTCTTTGCACGCTATCATGATCCGGCGCTTGCGCGGCGTTTTCTCACATTTTGTTATGAACGCAGCTGGTACGTGAACTGGTACATCGGTATGGAGATCTACGCACCGGCGTATCGAGAGGAGTATTTCAGCGCCTACCGTACGACGGAGCATTTTTCTGTTCATGCGGTAGGGCAGAACTATCTGCCCTATACGAACAACGTGCCGCAGTTCGTTCTGCGTGATTTGACAGCGGATATAGGATGCTATGCGAGAGAAGTGACGGAGCACTTTGGCGGTGCGCTCCTGCCGCAGCAGAATACAGGGACGAGCATCGACATTACACCACCCGGCATCAGTAAGGCAGTCGGCGTACAGGCGCTCGCGGATGCCATGGGGATTGGCCTTGATGCGGTCATGGTTGCGGGCGATGCGGACAATGATCTTGACATGCTCGCGATGGGTGCATTCTCGGTTGTGCCGGAGAACGGGACAACCGAGGCAAAAGAGCGGGCATCCTTCGTGACGGCCTCGCATGATGCGGACGGGATTGCAAAGGCCATAGAAAAATATGTCCTGTGAGGTGATATAATGGAGCAGACACAAAAAAAAGCAGCGGAAAAGTTCCGCCCCGTGATCATTACGGGCATGTCAGGCGGCGGCAAGTCGCTTGCTGCGCGGTATATGGAAGATCTGGGCTTTTTCTGTGTAGATAATCTGCCGCCGGTCTTTATTCCAAAGTTCATCAATCTGTGCCGTGAAACCCATGGCAAAATCAACCGCGCGGCCATTGTCGTAGATACGCGCAGCCGCGAGTTTTTCAATGCGCTTGTGCAGGTGCTGGATCAGCTCGATGCCGGCGATGTTTCCTATGAACTCCTCTTTATTGATGCCTCGGATGAGGTGATCATACGGCGCTACAAAGAGACACGCCGCCCGCACCCGCTTGTGCACACCTCGCGCATCTCTGAGGGGGTGACGCGGGAACGCGCTCAGCTTGCCCCTGTGCGCGTACGTGCAACGCATCTCATTGACACTTCGCAGCTGCGCAAGGCAGAGCTGCGTGAACAGCTCCGGCAGCGTTATGATGCGCCGGGGAGCGCTGCAAAGCTCAGTGTCAATATCCTCTCGTTTGGGTTCAAATACGGGATCCCGCTCGATGCGGACCTCGTCTTTGATGTGCGGTTTCTGCCGAATCCGTTCTATGTGGACAGTCTGCGTAAAAAGAGCGGAACTGTGCCGCAGGTGGCCTCCTACATCGAATCATGGGAGGTCACACAAAAATTTGAACAGCATCTCGATGCGATGATCGACTTTCTTTTGCCAAACTATGCGAAAGAGGGCAAGAGCCAGCTCGTCATCGCCGTGGGTTGCACAGGCGGTATGCACCGCAGTGTTTGTATTGCAAAACATGTCTATGACCGTATCAAGGGAAACTATACGGCGCGCCTGGAGCATCGTGATCTCATGAAAAACGAGGTGCAGGAACATATGAGCGAGGGGTGAGGCCATGCATCTGATCAAGTGGCTTTACCCGGGGATGGGATTCAAGCGATGGCTGTTTGTCTTTGCACTTGGCTCTTTGTGCGTCGGGCTCGGCGTCGCGCTTATTTTCAACTATAAATATCTCGACGCCATCGAGGAAGCTCTTTTCCGCATCATCTATACATGGCAGGGAAGCTATAACTACACTTTTACAGTGATGGCAGGGGGAATTACCGCTGCTTTCGGTGTGGTTTTGATGCTCGTTGCGATGCGCCGCGTCATCCGTGCCGTGATTGCGGCGCTGATGCCGGAGGGGACATCGGCACGCCTTGTAGATCTTGTCTATGAAAAGACGCGCCTGAGCCGCGGGCCGGCTGTGACAGTGATTGGCGGCGGACATGGGCTCTCTGTGCTGCTGCGCGGCATCAAAGAACTGACGAGCAATGTGACGGCAGTGGTGACTGTTGCCGATGATGGCGGTTCCTCAGGACGTCTGCGCGAAGAGCTTGGTATCATTCCGCCCGGGGATCTGCGCAACTGTCTTGTTGCGCTCGCTGATACCGAACCGCTGATGGAAAAGCTGTTTCAGCATCGCTTTGAAGGCAGCAGCAATCTCGCAGGGCACAGTTTTGGCAATCTTTTCCTTGCGGCAATGGCCGAGGTCACGGGGGATATGGAGACGGCACTCAAGGAGTCGTCCAAAGTTCTCGCAGTCAAAGGGCGCGTGCTGCCGGCGTCTAAGGAATCTGTGCGCCTCGATGCGATCTTAGAGGACGGCACCATCGTTGAGGGGGAGTCACACATTCCGGAGGTGCCGGGGCGCATTCGCCGCGTGCAGCTGTTTCCTCCGCATGTCAGTCCCGTGGCATCAGCACTGGAGGCAATCCGCACTGCCGATGCCATTGTGCTTGGTCCCGGCAGTCTCTATACCAGTATCATGCCGAACCTCCTTGTCGATGGTGTGGCTGAGGAACTGCGCAGCAGCCGTGCGCTCAAAATCTACATCTGCAACGTTATGACGCAGCCGGGCGAAACGGACGGCTATACTGCCTCTATGCACGCCAAGGCGATTCTGCGGCACGCGGGGAGCGGTGTGATTGACTTCATGCTTGTCAACAGCACGCCTTTAGAGGAATCTCTAAGAGTGCGCTGCGCTGCTGAGGGAATCTATCCCGTTGCTGTGGATGAGGAGGCGATCAATGCACTTGGGATTGGTTTTGTCCGTGCGGATATTGTCGATCAGTCCGATGCGGTGCGTCATGACCCGGATAAACTCAGTCGGAGTGTGATGCGCATGATCTATGATTTTCGGGTGCACTGATATGCCGTCATTTGCATCCGATGTAAAGAATGCCCTCGCACGTGTGGATGAAGAACATCCCTGCTGTCAGGCGGCAGAGCTTGCCGCACTCTTGCGCATGGGCGCGACGATGGTGACAGATGAAGGACAAGGGGTTGGTCTGCGGTTTGCAGCGACAAGTGCTGCCGTTGCGCGCCGTGTCATCCGCCTTTTGCGCGGGATGGAGGCAGATCTTACGACTTCGGTGGCAATGGAGCGTACGCCGCAGCTGCGCAGGCGTACGTACATCGTCAATCTGTCGGCAGGAGCGTCTGTTCGCACTCTTTTCGCACAGCTCGGTTTTCCCGCAGGGGATATCCTGCGTATGGCGGATATGGAGCTCCTGCGCAAAAAATGCTGCCGTGCGGCGTATCTGCGCGGAGCCTTTCTTGTTGGTGGGAGCGTCAATCGCCCCGAGGCGAGCTGTCATCTTGAACTTACGGTCAGGAGTGCCGTGATGGGACGTGCGCTCTATGCACTGCTGCGCCGGCTGCACTTTCCCGTAGGGCTGACTGACCGGCGCGATGCCTATGTCGTCTACCTCAAGGAGGGGGACGCTGTGATGGATTTCCTTGCGCTCATCGGCGCAGAGGAAGCCGCAGAAAAAATCGAAGTTGCACGCAATATCAAGGAAGTGCGCGCACAGGTCAATCGGCTGGTCAATGTTGAGACGGCCAATCTCCAGCGGGCTGTGGATGCGGCTGCAATGCAGCTGCGCTCGATTCGCGCTTTGCAGGATGCGGGGCGCCTTGGGGATCTGCTGGATGATTTGCAGGAGACAGCAAGGATGCGCCTGCTGCATCCGGAGCTCAGCATCGCAGAGCTTGCGGCACTTGTGCATATCAGTAAATCGGGAATGAGCCATCGCCTGAGGAAACTGCGGGCGTTGGCGGAGGAGGTATGATCGATTGGCGCGTTGGAGAAAATCCTCTTTTCATCAGAGGTGGCTGGTTGTTTTTGGGGCTTTTGCTGTGCTTTTAAGCCTGTTTTGGATGTGGATCTGCACGGCGCCGCAGCCGGAGGGCTTTCCGATTTTAGAGTACCATATGGTCACGGAGGACCCGCGTCCGGGAGCAGAGCCATATACCGTCGCACCGGCGGACTTTGCGGCACAGCTGGATTATCTCACGGCAGAAGGCTATACGACCATCACGCCGCAGGATTATGCGCGGGCACGCAAGGGCAAGCAGCAGCTTCCCGAAAAACCCGTGATCCTCTCCTTTGATGATGGCTATGAGGACAACGCGCGTGTTGTTTTGCCGATGCTTCGTGAACGGGGCATGAAGGCCGTGTTCTATATGGTGACAAACGATATTGGTCAGGACGGCTATCTCACATGGGATGATCTGCGTGCGCTTGAGCACGCAGGTATGGAAATCGGCAGCCATACGGCGAACCATCTGCCGCTTACGACACTTACGCGCGAGCAGCAGAGAGATGAAGTGCGCCTCTCGAAGCTCCTCCTTGAGTGGAACGGGATGAAGACGATCTTCAGCTTTTCCTATCCGAATGGCGCCTATGACGATGAGATTGTTCAGATGCTCGCAGAGGAAATGTATCTGACGGCTGTGACAGGAGAGGCGGGGCTAAATAATTTTACGACCAATCCCTATCTCCTGCACAGGGTGAATATTCCGCCGCCGCGGTTCGGCATCACGGAGTTTCGCGCACGGCTTTTCAAGGCGGAGCTGTTTGCACGCATCGCTGTGCGTACAGAGGAAGCACGTGCGCTGCTGTTTTGAGCGGCGGATAGATGAGAAAGGTACTGTCAAAGGGAATTGAGATGTATCAGAAAAGGGGAATTGCTTCATGAATTTTTTTCGTAAACTTGCGGCATTTTCGCTGTCGTCACTGCTTCTTGCAAATGTACAGACGGCAGATGCACGGCACAGCGCCGATGCAGCCGGAGCAACGGTCGTGCGGGAGCGGGGCGCAGGGCAGGCGAGCATTCGTGACCGCATCGCGGGGATTCTCGAAAACCGGCAGAAAGAAGAACCGCGTACCCCTCTGCGCACGTCGCACACCATGCACCGCTGGGATGTCGAAAGTTATGACACGGGAGGAACCCTGCTCTTTTCTGACAGCCCGGAGTATGTGAAGGAGAGCGGCATTCTCTACCGTGATACGGTGACTGGTGATGCACGTGTCCTGTACTATCATCTCAATGACACGCACACACCGAAGAAGGTGGCCGTTGTCCTTGAGACAGAGGCAGATCTTGCTGTTGTATCCGTCACCCGCGGCGCTGCGAGTACACCGAGTACAGACTATCTGCGCGTTGGCAAGGCAACGCAGATCGGGTACTTTGATCCGCATGAGATGAATGCGCGTATCCATGTGACAAGAGAAACACCGCGCCTTTTAGCACCTGCCATGGATACGACCATCCTGCATCCCGGGGAACTCGTCTACGGTGTCTACGACTTTCACACAAGTGCGCCCGTTCGCGTTTCCGTCATCATGTACGGCGCAGACCTCAACCCGTTTACATTTCTGCGCACGGCACGCGTCCTGCCGCGTGATTCGATTGCGCTGCGAGGGACGTTCCAAGGGATGAACCGTGTCATTACCTCGCGCAGGGTGTATCGTCCTGTTGCCGATGGCATCATCTATTTTCCCATCGGCGACAATATCCATGACACTTATCTGTCGGGGGTGGACGCGACGGATGGGACACGGGTTGTCAATTACGGCAACTATGGTGTGCTGTACCAGATTCGTATACCGACGATGAGCAGAGAACGCACACGATACTTCCTCAGTCCGCTCGGCGGTGTTTATGCAGGAGCAGTGCGCATGCAGAGCGGGCAGAATATGCGCCTCATCGAGACGCCGTCCACGCGTGGGTACTTTGGCGACCAGACGCTTCCGGAGTCCGTGGATGCTGCACATGCGCGCACAGAGGGACTGATGCTGCTGACACAAAATACAGAGCTTGCAGATCTTGGTTCCTATCCGGACTATCCGCCTGTAACATTTGAGTATTCACCACCCGGGGCTTCGAATCTGCCCGTCAACATCATTCTTATGCCGGAGCGCTAGTATTGCGGGCAGTGTACACCGCTGACGTGCTGCTGTGGCACACAAAACCCCTCCTGCTACGGACGGCAGGAGGGGTTTTTCTATGAGATTATTTTTTTTCAGCTTTTTCTTTTGCGCGGTGCTTTGCCGCCTGTTCTTTTGCCTTTGCTTTGTCATTGCTCTTTTTTTGCTTCTGCTGCTTTGCATAGTCCACGCCAATCCCGGCGAGTTTATGACGAATCGTCATGATGGGGTGGCGCAGGAACATGCCGCTTCCTGCGCCGCGCATGATGGTGAGGAAGTCCCGCGTCGCCTTATCACCAAAGCACGGGGTATCACATCGGTCGCAGATGGGTTTTGTGATGCCGTACGGGCAGCGGTCAATCTTTGTGAATACTGTGGCGAGGAGTGCCGTGCAGCGCGGGCAGAGCTTGTTTGATTTTTTCTCGTGATGTTTATTACAGTAAACGCCGAAGGTTTTTCGGATGTTTTCCTTTTCCTTCGGAATATTGTTTTTCACCTCTTGGTTTTTTCGCTTTGACAGGAAGCGTGAGAATATATTCATCCAGTTCACCTATGCTTTCGTTTTATCGTTTATACACATATGTGTATCATCTCTCCATTTTCTCATTTTACAGAGTTTTCCTCAAAAATGCAAGCTGGAGCTTTTAAGCACTGCGTGACTTTTGTTGGGGAATGGGGTACAATAAAAGATAGAGCAGGCGCTTTAGGAGGGTGCGATGAGCAAAGGAGAGCGGCGAAAACGCAAGAAGCGGGACGATAGAATCGAGGCGCGACTGGAAGATGTACTGGATGAAAGCCGGTTGAGTAAGCTTTTAACGAATACGATTGATACCATTGAAGACAACAAGACTCAGATCTTTGAGATCTATCAGAATACGCGCACGGAAGTGGATGAGATGCAGACTCGTCTGTCTGAACTCAAGATGGGGGTTGCCGAAACCATAGAGCGTGTAGATACTCTAACGGCGCAGGAACGTAAGGCACGCCTCAGGCTGGCCGCAATCAATGAGCATATCTCTGAATATGCAGGGGATGTCATTCAAAAGGCCTATGAGGAGGTGACGCGACTCCAGGTTACGCTCGGCATCGAGCGGGAAAAAGAACAGCAGATGCGTGTTGAGCGGGATAAGATTGAAATTCGTTTGCGCAATCTCCACACGATGGTTGTACGTGCTGAACGCATGTCTCTTGCGATTGGGTCTGTGCTCAGCTATCTTAGTACACAGGTGAGTGGGGTCATTTGGAAAATCGAAGCAGTGCAGAAGGATAAATTCATCGGTGCACGTATCATCAAGGCGACGGAGGAGGAGCGCTACCGCATTTCACGTGAGCTTCACGATGGCCCGGCGCAGGATCTTGCAAATCTCCTTTTTATGACATCGGTTACCGAGCGGCTGATGGAACAGGATATAAACGAGGCGAAAAAGACGTTCGGAGAGCTGCGCGAGGAGATTCGCAGCTGTTTGACGAGCGTGCGGCAAATCATCTTCGATATGCGTCCCATGGCACTTGATGATCTGGGACTGCCGCAGGCAGTACAGCAGCTCATCGGGCTTTTCGCCCAACGTGGAAAGCTTCGTGCCACGTTCAACCTCAAGGGAGAATATTATCCGCTGCCAAAGCACGTTGAGATTGCTGTTTTTCGCATTGTGCAGGAAGCGCTGAACAACGTCGTCCACCATGCGCAGACAGATCAGGCATTTGTACGCATGCACTACACGCCGCAGGCACTTACCGTACTGATTGAGGATATGGGGGTGGGCTTTCATGTCAACCGCCTGCGTGCGGGCACAGGAGAGGCGATGGATGATGGACAGGATGCTGCCGATATGGAGGCACTGCGCCAGCGGAGCGGGCGGCATTTCGGCGTCGTCGGGATGGAGGAGCGTGCAAAGATCATCGGTGCCGCAATACAGATCCTCTCCTCACCGCGCAAGGGAACGAAGGTACATTTGCGTGTCCAGAACCGTATGGTGAAAGACGTATGAACGCGCCGCTTGCACAGGCGGTTCTTTCCTATGCCGCACAGGAGATTCTCCCCCTGCATACGCCCGGACATAAAGGGGGGCGCGGTGCACATCCGCTGTTGCGTTCGTTTTTTACAGATATAGGGATGTCTGCCGATGTATCTTTGACAGAGGAACTCGATGATCTTCACGCACCGACGGGGTGTATTCGTGCGGCAGAGGAACTGGCGGCACAGCTCTATGGGGCAGATGCAGCATACTTCATGGTGAACGGGACGACGGGTGCCATTCATGCAATGCTGATGGCTGCACTTTCACCCGGAGATACATTGCTCGTGCCGCGCAACGCACACCGCTCCATCGTGGGCGGGCTGATTCTCACGGGCGTTCGCCCTGTCTATATGCAGCCGGAAATTGACCTGCGGCTCGGGATTGCGATGGGGGTTTCGCTGCGGGAAGTGCAGCGTGCTGTCCATGCACATCCGGAGGCGCGTGCGGCACTTCTCATCTACCCCACCTATTATGGTGTGGCGACAGAGCTTCCTCAGATTGCAGACTTCCTGCATGCACAGGATATGCTTGTGCTCGTCGATGGCGCGCACGGAGCGCACTTTTCGTTCGCTCAGGATCTGCCGCCGTCTGCAATGGAGGCAGGGGCGGATCTTTCAGCAGAGAGCACGCACAAACTGCTCGGTTCTCTTACCCAGACTTCTGTCCTGCTCGCGCGTGCGGGGCGCGTTGCTCCGGAACGCATACGCGCAGCGTCTGCACTCCTTCAGACGACAAGCCCCAATGAGGTCTTGCTCGCCTCGCTCGATGCGGCGCGTTTACAGATGGCAGAGGAGGGGCGGGAACGCCTTGCTGCTGCGATTCTCCTTGCACAGGAGCTGCGCCGCAAAATCAATGAGATTCCGGGGCTCTGGTCGTTTGGCGGGGAATATATGGGAGCGCCCGGTATGGCCGCGCTTGACCCGACAAAGATGACCGTACAGGTCATGGGACTGGGGCTTACGGGATTTGCGGCAGAACATGTACTGCGTGATGCGCATAGGGTTGCCTGTGAACTTTCGGATGCACGCAATGTGCTCTTTCTCCTCTCCTATGCAGACGGGCGCAGGGAGATGACGCGTCTGCTTGCGGCGCTGCGGGATATGGCGGGGCACTATGCTCCCATGTGTACTTCGCGTGGTGCGGAGACGGCGTCGTTTCTTAGGCTTCCGCCGCTCCCGCAGACGGCATGCACGCCGCGGGAGGCATATTTTGCGCGTAGTACATGTGTCGCAGTGGAATGTGCAGCGGGGCACACAGCAAAAGAGACCATCATGTTCTATCCGCCGGGGATTCCTGTGCTCGCCCCCGGCGATGTGATCGGTGAGGAGACGCTTTCCTATCTGCGTGCGATGCAGCGGCTTGGTGCGCGTGTCGTCGGGCCGGCAGATCCATCTCTTCAAACCATTCAAGTGATTGCGGAAGGATAAATATGCCCAAAGGGAAACTTTTTATCATTGAGGCCGGAGACGGCTCCGGCAAAGAGACGCAGACACGCCTCCTCTCAGAGCGACTCCTGCATGCGGGGCATCGCGTTATTCCAGTGAGTTTTCCGGACTATGCATCGGAGTCCTCGATGCTCGTGCGGATGTATCTGCGCGGCGATTTCGGCACGCAGGCAGAGGATGTGAATGCCTATGCTGCGGCTACGTTTTTCGCCGTTGACCGCTACGCCTCCTATCGGATGAAGTGGGGGCAGGCATATGAGCATGGTGCCATTATCATCGCTGACCGCTATACAACGTCCAATATGGCTCATCAAGCGGTGAAACTTACGGATGCAGGGGAGCGCGACGCGTATCTCGACTGGCTCTATGACTTTGAGTTTCAAAAGATGGGGCTTCCCATGCCGGACGCCGTGTTTTTTCTCGATATGGAGCCGGATGCGGCACGGCATTTGATTTTGGCACGCGCACGTCAAAAAGGAACGGTGCCCGATATTCACGAGCAGAATGCGGCATATCTCGCGCGGACACACGCCGTCTACCGTATGCTCGCTGCGCGCTATGGCTGGGTGTGTATACCATCGAGCCAAAACGGGCGCCCTCTGCCGATAGAGGAGATTCACGAGCGGCTGTATGAGGCGGTCCGTCTCCTGCTGTGAAAGAACCACCGGAAGAATCTGTCTCATAAACTTCCTGCCGGCATGAGGAGAAGATGGAAAGGAACGGTCGTGATTCAAGAAGTTATCGTTGTTGAGGGGAAGATGGACGTCGTGGCCGTTCGCCGTGCAGTGGATGCGGACTGTATCATAACGGATGGCTTTCGTTTAAGAAGCGCGGCGATTCAAAGCATTCGCGGCGCCTATGAGAAGCGCGGCATCATTATCCTTACGGATCCTGATACCGTTGGAGAACGCATTCGGGCACGCCTTGCACAGATGTTTCCGCGTGCAAAGCATGCCTTTATCCCCTTGGAGGATGCGACCAGCGCGGCAGATGGAGATGTAGGCATCGAGCAGGCAAGTCCTGCCGCCATCCGCAGGGCGCTCGCCTGTGTGCGCACGCCGATGCAGCGCCCGATCCCCATATTCTTTATGGGGGACTTGCTGCGCTATGGGCTTACCGGCAGGACAGATGCTTCTGTGCGCCGTGCACGGATGGGACGCCGCCTTGGTCTTGGCTTTGCAAGCGCCAAGACATTTCTGCAGCGGCTCAACACCTATGGCATCACGCGTGAGGAATTTCAATCTGCACTAGAGGAGCTGTCATGAAAGCAAGTATGCCCATCATCGCCAATCCTTCCGTGACACGACACATATTAAGTGCCTTTCATCTGCGTGCAAGCAAACGACTGGGACAGAATTTCCTCGTCGATGCATCTGTGGTGCAGGGCATCGTTGCAGCATCGGAAGTTGCGGCAGGGGAGACTGTACTTGAGATAGGTCCCGGCATCGGAACGCTCACACAGGGGCTTGCAGAGGCAGGGGCGCGTGTCGTGGCTGTGGAGATCGACAAGAAGCTCCCTGCCGTGCTCGCCGAAACCCTTAGAGGATATGAAAATGTCACGATTGTTCCGGGCGATATTTTGAAACTGAACATCGTGGAAACACTTGGTCTTTCTCCGGGAGAAACGTTTAAGGTCGTTGCTAATCTCCCCTACTATATCACGACGCCGATCATTATGACGCTCCTCGAGCAGCGATTGCCCATCGAACGTCTTGTCACAATGGTGCAAAAAGAAGTTGCTGTTCGCATGACGGCGCGGCCAGGTTCCAAGGAGTATGGTGCGCTTTCCATTGCTGTACAGTATTTTACAGAGCCGTGCATGGTCATGGATGTGCCGCCGCGCGCATTTCTTCCGGCGCCTGAAGTGAGGAGTACTGTTGTGGCCTGCACGGTTCGAGATGTTCCGCGTGTGCAGCCGCACGATGAGCGGTTCTTTTTTCGGTTGACCCGCGCTGCGTTTGGCCAGCGGCGCAAGACGCTGGTCAATGCACTTACGGGCGCTGGGCTTACCAAGGAGGCCATTCGTGCAGCGCTTGCCGCCGCAGGGGTTCCGGAGAATGCGCGTGGGGAGCAGCTTTCTTTAGAGGCGTTTGCACGTCTTGCAGATGCCTTTCAGCGCTGATCCTGTATCTTGTGAAGGAGGTTTGAGCATGCTGTTTGACAGTCATTCTCATACAATGTTTTCTGCTGACTCAACAATGCGTGCAGAGGAGGCGCTGTCGGCCGCGCGTGCGCAGGGGCTTGGTCTCATCTTTACCGAGCATCTGGACTATGACTATCCGGCGGCGGGAGAGGAGACGTTTATCTTTGATCCGGAGGCGTACTGGACGGCGTATGAGCCACTGCGCGGCGCGGATCTCTCTCTTGGTGTAGAGCTTGGTATGATGGCAAGCGCACGTGAAAAAAATGCCGCATTCCTGCGGCGTGTCCCGTTTGATTTTGTTCTCGGCTCGATTCACTTTTTGCGCCGGAAGGATCTCTATCATCCGGAGGCATATGAGGGGCGTGAGAAAAATGAGATGTATCATGAGTATTTCACCGTCATGCGCGATGAAATCTATGCGCAGCCCTATATCCATGCACTTGCACACATCGACTATATTGCGCGCAATGCACCGTTTGAGGATCCGGAGATTTCCTATGGGGCGTTTGCGGAGGATATTGACGCCGTGCTGCGTGCACTTATAGAGACAGAGACTGTCATTGAAATCAATACGCGGCGTCTGTCCGTGCCGCGCGGCATGAAAGAACTTGCCCCTGTCTATCGCCGCTACCATGAGCTTGGCGGCAAATATGTTACCATCGGTTCAGATGCGCACGTTCCGGATGGCATTGGCAGGGCTTTTGACCGTGCACGCACACTCGCTGCAGCGTTTGATCTCCAGATTGTTACATTTCACGCGGGGAACATGCGGCTGTGTGAGGAATGATTCTTACGTTGCGCCGCCTTCTGTTTGCTGTTATAATAAACTAGAGTAGATGGGGGAGGCGCAGTCTATGCTCAGCAATTTTTTTGTTGCACTCGGCGGCGTTGTCCCCCTGTTCTGTCTGATGGCAGTTGGTGTCTTTGTGAAGCGTTCGCGTCTGCTCACCGAAGAAGAACTCTTTCATGTCAACAGAATGGTGTTTCGGGTATTCTTCTTTTTTATGATGTTCTACAACATCTACATCGCTGATCCGGGGACGGCGTTTCAGCCGCTTCTTGCCGCATTTGGCGCGGGTGGTGTGCTGTTGACGGCACTCGTCTTTTCCGGTATCGTTTGCTGCACTGAGAAGGAGAACGCGCGGCGCGGCGTGATGATTCAGGCAGTCTTTCGCAGCAATTATGTGCTGATGGGCATCCCTCTTGTCGGCAATATTTTTGGGGATGCAGCGGTTGTCATTCCAACAATGATGATTGCAGCCATTGTTCCGCTCTATAATGTGCTTGGCGTCTTGGCTCTTGAGACCTTTCGCGGCGGACGGTTTGACCTGCTCCCGATCCTGCGTGGGGTACTGATGAACCCGATGATTCTCGGCGCCATCGCGGGTGCCTCCTGCCGTTTGATGGAGCTTACGATTCCGGCGCCGGTTCTAAAACCTGCTGCGCAGATTGCAGCAGCGACAACACCAGTTGCGCTTATCATCCTTGGAGCGTCCTTTCGCGGCGGGAGCTTTCATGCACACCTGCGGCAGCTCATATTTTGCGTTGTGTCCCGTCTCATCGTTGTGCCGGCGATGATACTGTCACTCGCCATCAGTATTGGCTTTCGAGGGGTTGAACTCGTCACACTTATTGCAGTATTTGCTACCCCCTGCGCTGTGGCGAGTTTTGCCATGGCACAGCAGATGCAGGCAGATGCAGAGCTTGCAGGCAACTGCGTCGTTTACAGCAGTGCGCTGTCTTGTCTTACGATTTTTGGATGGGTGTTTTTGCTGAAAACATTGGCGTTTTTTTAGGTTCTGCAGATTGTATGTCAGGGGGTATGCTCTGCTTGACAAAGCGGGCAAAGTATCTTTATAATTGAACATAAAGTTAGCAGAAAAGGAGTAGGGCGGCAATGATCTTGAAGAGATCCGCGGGATTCGCGGCGCTGATAATTGCAGGCTGCATCGGGCTCTCACCACAGGCAGGAGCAAGCGGACAGCTGCAAAATACGGTTACCTATGAGGGGGCGGCGTATCGAGTGGTCGAGGGCGGCGATTTTAAGGTGGCTACCTTGCAGAGCGACCGTTTGCTCGAAACCTATCGGCTCAGCAAGTATGATGTTCTTGACATTCAGTTGATCGGTTTTCCGGAGGGGGCCGGCATGAATGACATCATGATTGGTCCCGACGGCTATGTCCAGCTTCCCTATGCTGGCTCCGTAAAGCTCGCAGGGCTTACTCTTGAGGAGGCAAAAGAGGTTCTCTCAGAGCGCATGGGAGAGTATCTGCGTTTTCCGGATATGTCCATTATTATGAAGACCTATGGAGCACGCAAAGTATACGTGATGGGAGAGGTCAAAACGCCGGGCATCCATAATATGAACATCGACAATCTCAATGCGTATGCAGCGATTTCCTCTGCGGGCGGCATCACGCGTCGGGGGCGCAGTACACAGGTGCAGGTGCTGCGCGTTGTTGACGATACCATGTACTATAAACGCCTCAACATCAAATCCTATATCAAAAAGCATGATCTCACGCAGAATGTCATACTGCAGGACGGGGACATTGTCTATGTGCCGCGCTCGAACGGGCTCAAGATCGATGAAGATATTCTGCCGTACATCAGTATATTTACAACATATAGAGTGTTGACAAAATAGTCCGGGAGGAGCGAAGACTATGGAACGAAATGAAGAATCGATCGACCTCTCGCGACTGTTTCAGATCATGGTAATCCAGTGGAAAACAGTTGTCGGAATTGTGCTGATCTTTACCGTGTTGGCTTTTATCGTGTCTCTTTTGCTGCCGAAAGGATATGAGTCTACAGCTTTGGTGCAGACACGGAGCATGGCAAATCGTTTGGATACGTCCAGTATAGGAGCTTCGATGGCTGCATCTGCTTTAGGAATTGACAGTCTGGGAAGTACGCCTACATTGAACTATGTCGAACTTATGAAGTCGCGTACCGTGTTGGATCCGATCATTGACAGTTTGGATTACGATAAAGAAGACCGTCCAGATGCAGATAAATTTGCGAAAGATAACCTGGACATACAAAACACAAAAGGGACAAATCTGATTAGTGTAACGGCTAAGGGGAAAACCCCGGAAGAGGCACAGCGGATAGCACAAACCATTGTTGATAATTTCTTGCTCATGCAAACAGATATGAATCAGCAAACGCAGTCATTGCTTGTCAAGTTTTTGGATGCAAGAATTGTGGATACCAAGAATGAGTTGGAGCAGGCAGAGAAAAAACTGGCTGATTTTAGTCGCGAACACAAGATTTATAGTCCGGAGGACCAAGTGAAGTTTGCGATCGAACAGATGTCGGTTTTAGATAAATCGATTGGAGACATGGAAGTTCAGGCAAAATCTGCACAGGCACAGCTTGATGTAGCGGATGCGAAAATATCGGACCAGAAGCTAAAGAGCAAAGCATATCAGGCATCTGATAATGAAAATGTCCAAAATATACGCAGTCAAATTGTCGCCAAGAGGTTGGAGCTTGTCGGTTTAGAGGAAAGATATACAGAACAGCACCCCAGTGTTCAAAAAGCGCAAAATGAATTAAAACAGCTGCAAATAGACCTGGAGCGGGAAGTATCTGCAACAGTGGATTCTAATGTTGTAACATTGAATCCTGTCTATGCAGAGCTTCTTAAAAGCGAGGCACTTGCAGCAGCAACCTATGCGGTTGCCATAGCGAGCGAGAAAGCACTGGAGGAGCAACGACAGAAAAAAGAGTCCGAAATGAGTGCGTTTCCGGATGATGTACTTGAATATACACGCCTGACACGTGAAGTACAAATGAAGAATGGCGTGTACTTAGACCTTGTAAAACGCTATGAGCAGAATAAGATCCAGGAAGCAATGGACAGTATGGATATTCAAGTCATAGATGCAGCCAATCTACCCGATGAAGATCGGCCGGCACGCCCTAAAAAGCTATTGATTACAGCATTTGGACTTGTGTTGGGGATATTTGTGTCTATGGGCTATGGAATGCTTCTTTATAGACGCGGGGTATAAAAAAGATATTATTATATTGTAAACGAGAATGGAGGGATCGTTCTTGAATGGACAGCCGAACATATCTGCTCAAGTCCATAGGGGATTCCTTCCTTTTCTTTTTATCATCTTTGATTATTTTGCAATCTTACTTGCTGAAAAAATGACCTTTGGGCTCCATGATCTTTATGGTCTGTTCATGGGCACCTCCTATCATGTTCCAGATGCCTATCTGTTCTTCTGGATACCTCTCGTATTCCTTGCTTTTTTGGGGATCGCGCAAACCTATACAAAGATGCAGCCTGTTCTCGAAACAGTACGGCAGATCTTTTATGCTGTTCTCTATGCGCTCATTACCTGTATTTTAGCACTTTACTTTATGCAGGCAAGTCTGCTTGCCTCTCGGCTCTATATAATTATGTTCGCATGCCTTGCGTTGCTGAACATCTATATTGTGCGCTATGTTCTGTTGAAACTGCTCAAACTGACCCATACATTTGTGGAACCTGTCATCCTCATCGGTGCGGGCAAGACGGCGGAACAGGTGCTGCGTTTTTTTGACCGGGATTTGGGGTATCGTTACGAAGTGGTAGGGATTCTGGATGATCATCCGATTTCTGAGACGCTTCCGCGCAAATTTTTGCTTATGGGGACACTTGATGATGCTGAGGAAATCATTCGAGACTCAAAGGTGAATACTGTTATCATTACAGCCCCTGGAATGGAAAAGGAAAAAATCCAAATTCTATTGGAGGATATACAGCCATATATCAGGGATATTTCCTTTGTGCCTGATTTGATCGGCGTTCCTCTTTATAATGTGGAAGCACAGACCCTTTTCAGTGAGCAGATCATGCTTCTGTCGCTTCGCAATAATTTAGCGCGGCGTAGGAACCGACTGTGCAAGCGCGTTTTTGATCTATTTGTAGGGAGCGTTTTGTGTATACCTCTGCTTCCAATTATTCTTCTGCTTGCAATATACATCAGAATCGACTCAAAAGGACCAGCATTTTTTAATGCCGAGCGCATTGGAAAACTTGGAGAGACATTTACCTGTTATAAATTCAGATCGATGTATTTGGACTCTGATCGGGTTTTGACAGAGTATTTACAGACACATCCTGAGGCGATGGATGAGTGGAATACATTTGCGAAACTGCGGGGATACGATCCGCGTGTCACAAAGGCGGGAAAATGGATTCGCAAATATAGTCTGGATGAGCTTCCTCAAATTCTAAATGTCATCAAAGGAGATATGAGTCTCGTTGGGCCACGTCCCTATCTGCCGCGTGAAAAAGATGATATTGGTGAATATCTTTCGACAATCACGCTGACGGTCCCTGGAATTACGGGCTATTGGCAGACGAGCGGACGAAATGACGTAAGCTTTGAGGGGCGCGTTGCCATGGATACTTGGTATGTCCGCAACTGGTCGATTTGGCTCGATCTCATGTATCTCTTTAAGACAGCAAAGATTGTGTTTACGGGAAAAGGAGCATATTGATGCATGTTGCAGTGATCTGTGACTGGTTGGTTGTCTATGCAGGCGCAGAGCGGGTATTGGAACAGATTTTACAGCTCTATCCAGATGCAGATTTATTTTGTCTGGTCGATTTCTTGCCGGAAGATCAACGTGGTTTTATCCAAAACAAGAAAACATATACCAGTTTTATCCAGCATCTTCCCCGTGCAAAGAAAAGCTATCGTTCATACCTGCCGCTTATGCCTCTTGCCATTGAGCAGCTTGATGTAACAGGATATGATCTGGTCATTTCTACCTCGCATGCTGTAGCAAAAGGCGTCATCACCGGCCCAGATCAGATACATATTTCATATGTATACTCACCGATTCGTTATGCTTGGGATTTGCAATATCAATATTTAGAGGAGGCCGGACTTACGAAGGGGTTCAAGAGTTGGCTTGCTCGCATTATTTTGCACTACATTCGCCTTTGGGATTACCGTACGGCCTGTGGTGTTGATTATTTTATGGCAGATTCTAAATTTGTTGCACGGAGAATCAAGAAAATATATGGGCGCGAGGCTAAGGTGGTCTACCCGCCGGTGGATATTGAAGGATATACACTCGTTGAGGAGAAAGAGGACTTTTATCTTACGGCATCTAGAATGGTGCCCTATAAGAAAATAAAACTTATTGTTGAGGCATTCAATGAAATGCCGGATAAGAAACTCGTTGTCATTGGCGATGGTCCTGAGTTTCAAAAGACAAAAGCGATTGCAAAGGAAAACATTCAAATCCTTGGCTATCAGCCATTTCAAGTGCTTAAAGACCATATGCAGAGAGCAAAGGCGTTTGTCTTTGCCGCAGAGGAGGATTTTGGTATTGTACCTGTCGAAGCACAAGCCTGTGGAACTCCTGTGATCGCCTATGGGAAGGGCGGTGCACTGGAAACCGTGATAGGGATGCCGCTGTGCAATGCCACCGGATTATTTTTTCCAGAGCAAAGTATTGATGCAATTCAGGAGGCAGTGACGAATTTTGAAGCACAGGTGCAGCATATTTCCGCACAGAATTGTAGGAGGAATGCGGAACGATTTTCTGCACAGGAATTTAGGCATCAATTTCAAGGATATGTGGAAGATATATGGAATAGATAAGAGGGGAAATGGATTTTTCCTCTATGTATAAAGGCAGTTGTTGCTCGTAATATCTTTTTAGGTGTGACATATGAAATTGGTAGATAAAAGGAATTTGAGAAGCTATGAAGGTCTATTTTAATGGACGCTTTTTTACTCAGAACATTACAGGTGTACAAAGATATGCATTAGAAATCATAAGAGCAATAGATGATCTTCTTGATCAAAATATAGACCATAATAACGAATATATCATTCTTTTACCGTCATCTGCGACTTGCTGCTTGCCGCTGAAGCGCATAAAAATAAGAGAGATTGGTATAGGTGGAGGTCATTTTTGGGAACAGATGCAGTTGCCTCTTTATGCACAGGATGGTTTTTTGCTAAACTTCTGTAACTGTGCACCTATATTTAAGAAAAACCAAATAGTCACGCTTCATGATGCCGCAGTGAACGCATATCCACAATCTTTTTCATGGTCGTTTCGGACATGGTATGGGGTTATGTTTCGTATTTTAGGGAATAGGCTGCATACGATTTTTACAGATTCATATTTCTCAAAGCGAGAACTGAATCATTACTTTGGCATAGATATGGAGAAGTTAAGGGTATTATATTGTGGCATAGATCATGTGACAGTGCCTCAGAAGGCGTGTGATGATGACATAGAACAGCGGTTTTCCTTGCCAGAAAAGGGGTATATTTTTTCTGTTGGCAGCAGAAATCCGTCTAAGAACTTTTCGTTGATTTTAAGAGTTGCAGAATTTTTGCCTCATATGGTTTTTGTTGTAGCAGGTGGGGGAAATCACACTGTATTCTCGACAGAGAAACTGACTGTGCCTGAAAATGTTAAATTTCTTGGTTATGTAACAGATGAAGAACTGTTCTTGCTATACGCAAATGCAAATTGTTTTCTCTTTCCGTCGCTCTACGAAGGCTTTGGTATGCCGCCCTTAGAGGCTATGGTATGTGGATGTCCAGTAGTCGCTTCAAGCTGTGCCTCTATTCCAGAAATTTGTGAAGATGGAGCTTTGTACTGTGACCCTCATAATCCAGAAGAATGGAAAGCAGCGATAGAATCTTTATCATATGATGCGTGTATGAGAAAAAATTTGTTGGAGAAAGCATCTAAGGTCATAGAGAAGTATCACTGGCAGATTTCTGCAAAAAAGGTATTAGAAACCATTGCCTGCATATCAGGGACGCACTTCTAATTGATGCGCAGCTTACAACAGGGGTAATATATTGGGCATATAGAAATGGAAGGAGATTTATCATAATGATATATACACTATTGATGAATCCCTATATACAATATTTGTCTTTCAATGGCTTTGTATTGTTGTTATATTTATGTCAGCTGAGCTCCTTTTATGATATACAATATGAATTCATTTTATACTTCATAAGTGTCCTTTTGTTTTTTGGTCTTATTACGAGAAAACTTTACAATAACCATGATCAATATTTGGGCAAAATAGAAAACTTGCTTTGCATAAAAGATAAAAGAAGTTTTTGCTGGATTATTTGGATTACCTTTTTTATTGGTACAATCGCATCTATTTACCAAGTCTATGCTTATGGTGCAACAATTCTTCAAGAGAATAAGGTTGCACATATCAGCGGCAGCCATTATATTGGATATCTAGTTGACTGTCTGCAAATATCGTTAGCGATGGCATATACAGGGATTCGCCTTAAAACTACACGGTTTATATTTTTATTAAAGGTTATATGTGTTGTTTCGATAGGGTTGCTTTTAATCAGAATGAATCGTGGAGCGTTTTCTTTTTCGTTATTAGTTATGATATATTTAAGCTTTTTCCATGCTTCCTTAGATCACCGTATGCTGCAATGGAAACGGAAAATGTCTTTTATCCTTTTTGTTGTGGTAGTCTTATTTGGATTCATTGGTGATTTGCGTCTTGAGGTTGTATTGGAAACATTTTATCGCATGACCATCAATGAACTGTATGGAATGTCTGAAGTATTTCCCTCCCCGTTTGTTTGGGTATATATGTATCTTACAAGTCCACTTGAGAATGCCAGCAGAATTTTTATGGAACAATCGGTGTGGGATTATCACTTGGGGCTCAATATGATTTATCCATTTGTTGCACCACTTTCAAAAATGATATTTGATCGGCGATTGGATTTATTTCCCCCACTTCAAGAAGAAGCAGGGCTGAATACCGCTTCATATATGATTGACGCCTTCAATGATTTTGGATATGTTGGTCCTTATATCTATATGTGCTACTTAGCGCTTATTTATTTTATAGGATGCAGAGCGAGGCACCATAATATTTATGGAGTGTTTTGCTATCTGTGTGCTGTGGATATGGGGCTTTGGATGATTTTTGGCAACGGATTGGCACTGGGTTCTAAGATGATGATGTTCCTTTTCTTTCTCTTTATGACCTATCGGGAAAATGTGCTGCGTTTCTTGTTGAAAGGTTCAGGTTCACATCGATTGGATGCTTAACAATATGTGGCGCTGAAAGGAGCGCAGAGAGTATGGAGGAAAAGGTCTATATCATTGTATTGAATTATATAAACTACGAGGATACGATAAAATGTTTAGACAGCCTTCAGATGCTCCTGTATCCTTCCTATCAGATTATACTCGTTGATAACGCTTCGCCGAATGAATCTGTCTATGCACTGCGCACCTACATGACATCCGAAGAAAAGAGCAATATCGTGTTTCTCCCCCTGCAAAAGAACTTGGGATATGCGGGGGGGAATAATCAAGGCTTGACCTATGCACTTCAATGCGGTGATATGAGGTATTGCTGGATTTTGAATAACGATACGGTTGTCACGCCGGACGCCCTCACACATATGGTGCACGAGATGCAGCGCGACCGTACAATCGGCCTATGTGGCTCAAAACTGATATACGATTGGGATCGAACGCAGCTGCAGGGATACGGTGGATTCTATAATAAATGGCTTGCAACAACACGTCCTTGCCTTAAACGCGAGGAAATCCCACAGATTGACTATGTGATTGGCGCCTCTGTTTTGGTGAGCACAGAATTTCTTCAGCAGATTGGCCTTATGTCTGAAGATTATTTTTTGTTTTTTGAAGAACTTGACTGGAGAAGGCGGGCACAGGGAATCTTTGGCATTTCTTGTGCACCAGACAGCGTTGTCTACCATAAGGAAGGCGGTTCGGCAGGAAGCAGTATGTATAAGGAGAAGAGTGAGCTGTCTGATTACTTCAGTCTGCGCAACCGCCTCCTTTTTACGCGGAAATTCTTTTTCTGCTGTTTGCCAACGGTATATTTTTCGCTCCTGCTTGCTGTATTAAATCGCTTGCGCAGAAAACAGTATCATAGGGCCGTATTTATATTAAAACTACTGGTTGGCATTGGCGTGCGTAAATACGAAGATTTATTGTGAGTTTTTACCGTGCACTGAGGGGCTGTCATGAATCAGATCGTTTCTTATATTATACGAACAAAGAATGAAGCATATGCTTTGCAGGATGTCTGTGATAGGATTCGCCGGCAAGAAGGGGATTTACAACACGAAATTATCATTGTCGATTCGGGGTCTACGGATGGAACACTTGCAATTGCAGAGCGCGCCGCTGATCAAGTACTGTGTATTCCGCCGGAGAAATTCACATGGGGATATGCGCTCAACTTTGGAATACAGCATGCGTCAGGAGATACGGTATGTCTTATTTCTGGACATTGCAGACTGGAGCATGCACATACCATTGCAGACAGCTATGAAATACTAAGTGCACAAGACTATGCTTGTATCTATGGAAAACAGGTCGGGGATGTCTGCCTTGATAAGATTGAGCGCATCCTGCTAGAGCAGCAGTATCCTGTTTCTCCAGTGCCGCGCACCCCTGAGAACGGGCTCCTTCCAGGTGTTTCTAATGCGTGCTGTCTGTTGAAAAAGTCGGTGTGGGAAGTGCTGCCGTTTGATGAAGAAGTGCCCTCGGCCGAGGATGGTCTATGGTTTGAAGAAATACAAAAGGTGGGATATACACCTGCTTATTGCAGTAAGCTGTGCGTCATTCATGGGCATAAATTCGATGCAGAATATATTTATCGCAAGTGCTATTGGCGTGCTTTTCAATCAGAGGAGATTGCTGGACGTGATTATCCACTCATTTGGGTTCGTTTTTGGTTGTCTTTTTTTATAAGAAATATGCGATATACGTCATTTTACTATTGGCGTGCACAAAAATATGCTCTTGGGTTGAGTTTTTGGGATTGTTTTCAATATTCACTTCTTGAGGAAACGGCCGTTTTGCGGGGGCGTTTAGATCATCGAAGATCTTCTGGCGGAACACATAAATATAATGTTCTTACGTTTCCAAGGATATTCTTTTGGGTGAAAAACAGGATGAAGGATGCGCATTTTTATGAATCTCAATCTGGCTGAGCTTTTATTGGGGAACCAGAAGGCAGAAGCAGATATCAAGGAAGAACTTTCTATACTTGTGAATGATATTGTATCTCGCCCTGTGAGTTCACATATTGCCGCATATATTTTAGGCGGCGGCTTTGGACGCGGAGAGGGCAGCGTTATCTTAAGAGACGAACGGTACACGACATCGAATGATTATGATATGTTTGCAATTCAAGTAGATGAACTCAGCGAGAACGACTTTTCTCAGATGGTGCAGGAGATTGAGGAAAAGTACCATTTAAAGTTTTTTGGTATTGACCGCATTATGAGAGAGCATTTTTTGCAGATTGCTTCTTCAAAAACGGTAAGTCAAGCAGATTTTGATTTTATGTTGGGGAGCAAGATTCTTTGGCTAAATCCAGTATATAAAGATGACGATCTTCCTTCCATATTTGCACACTATGGAAAAGAGAAGCGGGAAATCCTCTTAGAAAGTGCATATAGGGTGCTTACAACACGGTTTTGGTGCATCGTTGCATTGACAAACTGGGAGGATCTTACATCACTTTATGATCTTCAATATGTTGAGGATGCACAATTTTTTTATTTTCAACAGGTAAAGCTGGCAACGGCAATCGTCGATGCAGTACTCATTGCTGAGAAGCGATATGATACGCCAAGATTTTTGGAAAAGCTTGAGGCACTCAAGGATACGAAATTTGCGAAGCAACAGGATATCCGTTTGTTGGTACATCTTGTTCGTGAGAAAATATGGAATACGAATCATTTCTCATTGTCGATAGAGGAGCGAAAAGAGCTCTGGAATCTCTATTGCTCTTGTGTAGAATTTGTGATGAATTTCGATAAAATACGGTATGCTAAGTTTAGCATCAAAGAAGCGCTGCATCGGAAATATGCAGCCATCCGTCATAGAAAGTTCAACTGTTGGGCGCTTGGGGATTATGAGGCACTGCGTCAGTTAGATATAAAAAAACTTAGGGAACTGCAAGGAAAGATGAGGAGAATGTACGCATGAAGATGGTGTTTATTTTATCGGATGCACTTAGACATGATTATTTGCAATATATGCCGTTTTTGCAGGCCATGACAGAGGAATGTCCATATTACAAGAAAGTAATTCCTGGACTTGGCTTCTGTGAAATATCAGAATATGTCAGTGGGCGAACATCACTCGATACCGGGAATATTTTTCAAGTAACATTCTCAGGAAAGTTTGGAAAGACCCATTTGCACGATTTGACAATGGCGAACAAGATCGTAAATAAAATTCCACGTGTCAGACGTTATAGCGCACGGCTTCTGGATCGATATTTACAGAAATATGACGGCTCTCTGTTTGAGCATGATATGCTGCGTGTCCGCTATAACATTCCTCTTTCAATGCTGTCCTTTTTTATTCCAACAGAGTCAAAGCTGAAATATGATGCACCAGAATTTTTTCCTGCGACAAATTTATTCCATATCCTCCAAAAAGCGGGTCTATCTTATGACATACAGGATTTTGTAGAACATAATAAAATCAAAGGAACGGATGACGAGCGATTGGCACGTCTGCGTACAAAAATTGAGGCGAAGAACTTAAAGGATTTTACACTGCTCTATATTGGCTTCGGAGAGATTGCACATGCAACCGGAACGCGCAGTGCGTCTTTTCACAGCAAGCTGACATCTTATGATGGTACATTAAAAAATCTCTATACATTGTTGAAAAAAAACTATGGAGAGGACTTTCGCTTTGTCATATTAGGCGATCATGGCATGGTGGATGTAGAGAAATATATTGATATAACAGAGCTCATTGAGCAGATGAAAGACAAATTTCATCTTACGGTTGGAGAAGATTTTGTTTACTTCATCGACTCAACGGCATTCCGTGTATGGCTGAGAGATCAACGTTTTCTTTCGGAATGCAATGCCATGATTCAGGAACGTCTTGCAACAGATTTGGATGAATTGGATCTGGAGCGTGCTGACAATTTCTATGGAGATTTGATTTATATATTGCGTCCGGGCAGGGTATTTTTCCCCGATTTCTTTAATGTGTATAAGAATAAAGGAATGCATGGCTACACCAATAAAATTGATGAGCAAAAAGGCATGTGTTTGATTCTTGGAGATCAGCGTCATGCCGTACATGAGGAGCTTGAACTGCATTGTGCACATCAATTGATTTTAGAGCAGTTTGGATTATCCTTCGCATAGCATGAACATCGTTCTTTATCCAAATTGAAAGGTGGCTGTTCTTAGCCGCGATAAGTGCTTTTATCAAGGAAGAGTGTATGGGGGTTTTTGATAAGTTTAAGTCGCAGAACATCGTCATGAAAGCGTCGATTGTTTATGTTGCGGCAGGATTTTTACAGCGCGGGATTACCTTGATTTCAGGACCCATTTTTACGCGCTTGTTGTCTCAAGAGGATTATGGTGTATTGATGCTCTTCAATACATGGTATGAACTCATTGGCATCGTGGCCATGCTTTCTCTCAGTGCAGGTGTTTATAATAATGGTTTGTTGAAATATCAGGAAGATCGGGATATATTTACAGCATCTCTCTTAGCACTCTCCAATGCAGCGACGATTTTTGTCGCAGGTGTTTTCTTTCTCTTTTATGATTCACTTGCATGGATGATCGGTCTATCAGAGAATCTCCTGCAACTGATGTTTCTATGTTTTTTCTTTTCTCCCGCACTGATCTTTTGGACAACACGGCAGCGTTTTGAGTATCAATATAAAAACTCTTGTGCTGTCACACTGAGTTCAACTTCGATTGCTGTCCTTATTTCCGTTTTTGTGACATTATATTCTGATGAAGCACAAAGGTTGCTTGCAAAAATATGGTCGGAAAAGATGGTCTTGTTTCTTTTTTGGATCGTATTGTATGTATATATTTTTTGCAAGGCAAAATTTAAGGTTCGCATGAATTATTGGAGGTATGCACTGCGTGTCAATCTCCCTTTGATTCCGCATTATTTGGCGAATTTTATGCTCATGGGAATGGATCGTATTATGATCTCTCTTTTTGTGGGGGCAGGAGCGGCCGCAATTTATTCGGTTGCGTATTCGGCTGCGTTTTTAACACAGATTTTTTGGCAGTCTGTCAATGCGGCCATTTTACCGCTCACATATGAGTGCATTCGCAATAAAACGGAGGGAGAGGTCAATGACAAGGTATTGCCGTTTTTAGCACTGTATGGGGCGGCCTGTATTTTTATTTCATTTTTGGCACCGGAGATTATGGCGGTGCTTGCGCCGCCATCCTATCAGGAAGGGGTTTATTTAATTCCCATTCTTATGGTCGGTGTCTTTTTGACGGGGCTATACTGCCTTTTTGCAAATGTAGAATTTTATTATGAATCCACGATGATGATTGCGGTGAACAGTTGTTTTGCTGCTGCCTTAAATTTTGGATTCAACTATTTATTGCTTGAGCGCTATGGTTATACCGTAGCAGCATATACAACAACACTCTGTTTCTTTATTCAAACACTGTTTCACTATATGAACTATCGGCGCTTAGGAAGCAGTCTTTACAATATGAAAGCTGTTGTTTGTATTTTTCTTTCCGTCGTATTTGGCTGTATGTTCTGTTTGTGGGTATATGATTTTTTGATGATACGATACTTGATATTGCTGCTGTTTATTGGAGGGGGATGGGTCAAAAGGGATGTATTGCGCCAGCTTTATCGGGGACTTAAAAATAAATCATAAAAAATGTCACATTTAGGGAATGTTTGATCGGAGGAACGATGGGGAAAAAAGCGTTGATTACTGGAATCAATGGGCAGGATGGCTCTTATCTTGCAGAGCTGCTTCTCGCCCATGGATATAAAGTATATGGTCTCATGCGTCCATCCAGTATAAAAGCTCCAAGGAAACTGCTCAATATTCAACACTTGCTGCATCAGATTGAACTTTTTCCGTGTACACTGGAGGATTATGAGGCAGTATGCAGGATATTTGAAGAATGCCGTCCTGATGAATGCTATCATCTTGCGGCATCGACATTTGTGAATCATTCATCCGATGCAGATCTTGCCATTATGACGAATAATCTTGTCGCCTCACATCATGTTCTGTTGGCGATTTTGAACTATTGCCCAACGTGCAGGCTCTATTTTGCAGGGTCGAGTGAGATTTTTGGAACAGTGCAGCATGCGCCGCAAAATGAGCAGACGCCGTTTCGTCCACGTTCTGTCTATGGGATTTCTAAAATGGCAAGTCATTCCTTGTTGGCACATTATCGGCACAATAAAGGGCTCTATGCGTGTACTGGCTTTTTGTACAATCATGAGTCTAAAAGGCGTGGGAGCGTCTTTGTTACCCGCAAGATTACGGCGGCGGCAGCGGCGATTTCCTTGGGGCTCCAGGACAGTCTTTCGATGGGAAATCTCGATGCGCGGCGCGATTGGGGGTATGCTCCGGAATACGCAGATGCGATGTATCGTATGCTTCAAGCAGACGCACCGCGAGATTATGTCATTGCAACGGGGCAGCTGCATACGGTTCGAGATATTTTAGAGGTCGCCTTTTCTTATGTCCATTTGGATTACAGGAAATATGTAACAGTTGATGAGCGATTTGTACGCCCCGATGAAGCGGTGCCGCTGCAAGGAGATCCATCTGCGATTGCTGCATTACTTGGATGGAAACCGCAGAAACCATTCTCAGAGATGATCGAAGAGATGGTGGAATATGATGTATTTTTGTTAAAACATCAGGATTCTGTGCATGTATAGAAAGGATGTATAACATGAAAAAAGCGTTGATTACAGGAATTACAGGACAAGATGGTTCTTATTTGGCAGAATTGCTGCTGAGCAAGGATTATGAGGTGCATGGTGTTGTTCAGCGGCATAGCACGCCAGGCACAGAACGTATTGATCATCTCCTTCAGGAGGAATCCCTAGCAAAACGTATTTTTTTGCACTATGGGGATCTAACAGATGCCTGTAATCTGATGGAGCTTGTGTCAAAGATTCGTCCAGATGAGGTATATAATCTTGCAGCGCAGTCTCATGTAGCGGTCTCCTTTGAGGTGCCTGAATATACAGCGGAAGCGACGGGGGTTGGAACGCTGCGCCTCTTGGAGGCAATTCGTAAGAGCGGCGTGCCTGCTAAATTTTATCAAGCCTCGACATCAGAGCTTTTTGGTGGGGTTCCGGGGACTGCACCGCAGAGTGAAAAGACTCCGTTTTATCCCAAGTCACCCTATGGTGTAGCAAAACTTTACTCGTATTGGATTACGGTAAATTACCGTGAGTCCTATGATATATTTGCCTGCAATGGAATTTTGTTTAATCATGAATCACCGCGGCGCGGCGAAACTTTTGTTACGCGGAAGATTACACTTGCCGTGGCAAAAATCATGGCTGGAAAGCAGCAGACACTGGCGCTTGGCAATTTGAATGCAAAGCGTGACTGGGGGTTTGCGGGCGATTACGTGGAAGGTATGTGGCGCATGCTTCAGCAGGAGCAGCCAGATGATTATGTTTTGGCATCGAATGAGACGCATACCGTTCGTGAATTTGTCGAGTGTGCATTTCGCGAGGCAGGCGTAGAACTTGAATGGCGCGGCACAGGAGTTGATGAAAAAGGGTATTGCAAGAAGACAGGTAAGCTCTTGGTCGAAGTTGATCCGCAGTATTTCCGTCCGGCAGAAGTGGAACTTCTCTGGGGCGATGCGGGCAAAGCTGAGAAGCAGCTTGGTTGGAAGCGCAAGACCAGTTTTGAGGAGCTGATCGCGATGATGGTGCGCGAGGATATGAAGAAATACAAGGCGTAAGATTGTGTTTTAAGTCATAGAGAACCATAGTAATCGGCAGCTTCCTGTAAAAAGGAAGCTGCCATTTGTTCTGTGTTTGAGGAGAAGAAATATTTTGGAGGCGGTAAAATTGAAACATAATCAAACACTGGATTGCGCAAAAGGTTTTTTAATGATGCTTGTCATTTTAGGTCATGCTATTGTTCACTATGATACGGATGCATATACAAATCTAGCATTTCGGATATGCTATTCGTTTCATATGTTTTTGTTTATGTATATTTCTGGTTGGCTCATTGCACACCGAGAGAATAACTTCCTATGGCTTTGGCAGCGTGTACAGCGGTTGATTGTTCCGTTCTTTCTATGGAGTATCATCTTTCAGTTATATTTCATAGGAACTATTGGAATGCAAGATATTATTCGGTTCTTATTATCGCCATCCCTTTGGTATTTACTGGTTCTGTTCTTGTGCGACTGCTTATTAACAGTTTGCGTATTTTTTAATAAGAAGAATTCCTTTTTGCGTAATCATTCATATATTATGGCGGTGCTTCTTTTCATAGGAATCTATGTATATATTTATATGCAATCTGTATCTGGAATAGCGGATAGTATTAAAATGTTGGCAATTTATTTCCCTTTTTATTATGCTGGATATTATATTGCACGAAATAAAATCCGAATTTCAAATAAATATATTTATTTTATTATGGTGCTATACCCCTTTGTTATGCTATTTTATGGATATAAGGATCGCTCTGCACAGGCAGATTTATTGCAATCAGTTCTTTCTTTTTTTTCTATTAATGCTCATGTTGCAGACAAGATTCTTGCACTTTTTCTTGGCATAGGAGGGTCCCTCTATAACCATTTTATTGTAGGGATATGCGGGTGTGTATTTTTTTGGAAGGTTATCTGTTTGCTGAGCCGTATTCCATATATAAAAAATGTGTTGCTGTTAATGGGCGCGTATAGTTTACAGATTTATATTATGTCAAGTTTCTTTATGAGCCCCGTTTCAGATCATGCATATGTTAATGGGATATTTTCCTTTGTATTTGGAATCATTGGTCCCATTTACATAGGAAAACTAATCAATCATAGTAAAATTTTTAATCGTATTTTATTTGGTATTCGAGAGAAAAAATCGGTGTCATAACTTTATAGTTGCTGTGAGATTATAAAGCAACGCTTGTTTTTGAACATGTATATTTTCAAACAGCTTACAATGTTTAATTCTGTCCCTATCTAAATATAGTATTTGGATTAGAATTTATGATAGTGATATTATATATAAATTAAATTTTGTGAGATTATTTTGAAAGTAACCCTTGTTTTTCAGACCAAAATATCGTATGATTGTAAACAATTAAAGATGCAGGGATGAATTATGGAGGATTCATATGAGCAGACTGCGTTTTGTTACGGCGGGAGAGTCGCACGGCGCGGCCCTGACGGCGATTTTGGAGGGCGTTCCGGCAGGGCTGACAGTGACGCAGGAGGCGATTGATATGCAGCTCGCGCGCCGACAGAGAGGGTACGGGCGCGGGGATCGCATGAAGATCGAGACGGATCGTGTACAGGTGCTTTCCGGTGTGCGTTTTGGTGAGACGCTTGGTTCACCGATTACGCTGCAAGTGGTCAACCGCGATTTTCAGAACTGGACGGAGCGGATGGCTCCTTTTGGCGCACCTGCCGGGGAAAAGGTTACGGCAGTGCGCCCGGGGCATGCGGATCTGACAGGCGTGCTGAAGTACGATCGCCAGGATGCACGTGATATTCTAGAGCGCTCAAGTGCGCGTGAGACGACGATGCGGGTCGCTGTCGGCGCGGTTTGCCGCACATTGCTCGCAGCGGTTGGGGTTACAGTTGCCTCACATGTGACGGATATTGGCGGGGCTTCGGTTGATCGGGCGGCCATTCGGGATGAAGATGTTGGTGTGACCAACAGTATTGATTTGAATTGCTGTGACCGTGTGGTTGAGGCTCGGATGAAGGAGCGTATCGACGCGGCAAAGACGGCGGGCGATACGCTTGGCGGTATTTTTGAAATTATCGTGCGCGGGCTTCCCGTTGGCCTTGGCTCGCATACGCAGTGGGACCGACGCCTCGACGGGCAGCTTGCGGGTGCTCTGATGTCGGTTCAGGCGATCAAGGGCGTTGAAATCGGTGCAGGATTTGCGTGTGCGCATATGCTGGGCAGTGCGGTTCACGATGCCATTTCAATGGGAGCGGATGGATGTCCGCACCGCAGGACGAATCGTGCAGGTGGGCTTGAGGGTGGTATGACAAATGGAGAACCGCTTGTTCTGCGTGCCGTGATGAAGCCCATTCCGACGCTGATGACGCCGCTTCAGACCATTGATCTTGCAACGGGGCAAGCGGTCTCAGCGAGCAAGGAGCGCAGTGATACCTGCGCTGTGCCCGCGGCATCTGTGGTCGGAGAGGCAATGGTTTCCTATGTGCTCGCGGATGCTGTCTGCACGATGTTTCATGCAGATACGATGACGGATCTTTGTGCCTCGCTCACCGCCTATCAGGAGCGTCTCAAAAAGGTATGGAACACATGAAGAATATTGTTCTGATTGGTTTTATGGGCACGGGCAAAACAAGTGTGGGGCGTCTGCTTGCCGCGCGGCTTGGACGCGCGTTTTACGATATAGATAAAAAACTGGAGGAGCGTCATGGTATGTCCATTTCTGCGATGTTTGCAGCGCAGGGAGAGGATTGGTTCCGGGCGCAGGAAAAGGAAGCCGTGCGGGATGCGGCGGCGCGCAGCGGTCTTGTCATTGCCACGGGAGGCGGGGCTGTAAAGGATGCCGAGAATATGGCGGCGCTGCGCAGGAATGGTCTGATTGTTGCGCTTACGGCCGATGTCGATACCATTCTTGCACGGACTGCAGCACAGGGACAAAGACCCGTGCTCGATCGTGCAGATATGGGAGATCGCCGCGCAGCGGTTGCAGCCCTGCTCGCAGAGCGGAAAGATTTGTATCGAGATGCGGATATGACAGTGGGGACGAGCCGGCGCTCACCGCTTGAGGTTGCGCAGGAGATTTTGCAGCTCGTCAGGATATGGGGAAAGTGAGCAAATGCGATGCAAAGGGTAGAGGTGGCACTCGGTGCGCGCAGTTATGATATTTTGATTGGCTGCGGACTTGATGATGCATTTATTGCGTTTGTGCGGCAGGCGGGGTACTCCCCCCGCGGGATGATTGTTACAGATACGAATATCGGTCCGCGTTATGCGCCGCATGTGGCAAAGCTGGCGGAGCGCGCAGGGGTTGCTGTGGATGTGGTTACGGTTCCGGCGGGGGAGACTTCAAAAAGTCTTGTGCAGGCGGATCATATTTTTACCCGTGCCATTGAATTTGGTCTTGATCGGAGATCTCCGATTTTTGCACTTGGCGGCGGTGTAGTTGGGGATCTCACGGGCTTTGCTGCCGCAACCTATATGCGCGGTGTGCCTTTTATTCAAATTCCGACGAGCCTGCTTGCGCAGGTGGATTCAAGCGTTGGCGGCAAAGTCGCCGTCAATCATGCGCTTGGAAAGAATCTCATCGGCGCGTTCTATCAGCCGGATGCCGTCTTTATAGATCTGAATTTTCTAAAGACACTGCCGCGGCGCGAAATCGCGGCAGGACTTGGGGAAGTCATCAAATACGGCATCATCTACGATGCAGCGTTTTTTGCATGGCTTGAGCAGCATCATAGAGAGGTGCTTGCTCTTGCACCGGATGCAGCCGCACATATGATTGCACGCTCATGTGCCATCAAGGCAGATGTGGTGCGGCAGGATGAACGGGAAGAGGGGCTGCGCCGCATCTTGAATTTCGGGCATACCATTGGGCACGCCGTCGAGCGGGAGACTGCCTATGTGCGTTACCGTCATGGCGAGGCTGTCGCCATTGGTATGGCAGGGGCAGCAGCCATCAGTGAGCGCATGGGACTGCTTGCTGATGAGGAACGTCAGCGGATGGAAACGCTCATGAGGGACATGGGACTGCCGCTGTGTGCGGAGGGCGTCATGGCAGACGACATATACAGGGATTTGTTGCACGATAAAAAGACGGTTGGCGGGCGCATTCATTGGGTTCTGGCAGAGTGCATCGGAGCTGTAATCGTTCGAGATGATGTGCCGGAGGATATTGTGCGCAGCGCGGTTGCCGGATGCATTTGTGAATCTGTCGTTAACTAAAAAATCTATATGGTGCGATCTGGAAGGGGTGAGGATCGTTGTGCAAGCGGTTGTTTTTGATGAACCTTACGGTGGTTCTTTTTTTCATGATAATCGGCTGCACAGGGGCGTCTGCATGGGAAGGGGATCTGGAATGGCAATACTGGGTGGAATCCAAAACGCCCGTATTTTACGCGCCGGTCCAGACCGTACCACAGTTCCGTGCGGAGGATGGGATGTGGAAGACCTATGATCCACAGAGCATGGGGTGCATGTTCCCACAGGAGTAAAGTATGTGTGGATTCGCGTGTACATTCCGCCGGATACGAATCCGGAGGAGAGTTTATTCTTTTATTCTACCGATCAATCATTTCAAATCTTTCTGCATGGGAACTCCATCTATCGTTATGGGGCGCTTACACGTCAGTTGTTTTCCTATGGGCGGAAATGGCACCTTATCAATTTGCCGGAACAGGCGATCGGCAGTTATCTCATCTTTCAGGTATATTCGGATAATCCGTGGGTGCTCGGGCAGTTTGACCGCATCTGTCTTGATAGGGAGGCGCATCAGATTGAACGGCTGTTCATCTTCGATCTCCCCTACATCAGCGGCATTACGGCGATCATTGTATTCGTTATGCTGCTCGGTGTCTATTTCTTTGTACAAAGCGAGCTGCGGGGCATTTATCTGAACCTCATCATGCTTTTGATGATGTTCTTTCTCTGGATGTTGGGTGCCTCCAGTACCATCTATCTGTGGCTCGATTGGCCCGTATTTTGGTGGCACGTTCAATTGATTGCATCCTATCTGCTTCCCGTCGTTACAAATGCGCTCTTTCTTCGCATCATTGATGAGGAGTATAAAAAACGTATTCGGCGCATCTCCTATATCTATGGTGCGGTATGCACACTTGCGGTCATTCTTGAACTGCTCGGACTTAACGGGATGTACGTTCTTCGCTTCGCCTATTTCCCGATGATTCTCGTCTGCGGAGGGATGACGGGCTATTGGCTCTTTCTCAGTCAGCGCAGGGGGAATGTGCACTGCCGTGCAATTTTTGTGGCGTTTGTTACGATGGTTGCGCTCTCGGTGCTCGATGGTCTATCTATGCAGTTCCGTGTGTTTCCATGGCATGCGTATCTCGTTCCCTTTGGAATCTATACGATGGCATTTTTTATCATTCAGCTGATTCTCGACAGAGCCACACATGAGCGGTATCTCTCGGAGCTTTCCATCACGCTTGAAAGTCAAGTCAATGCAGTCACCAAGCGCATGGTTGTCGATCTCTTAACGGGCTGCTACAACCGCAATAAGTTCAGCGAATCGATGCGGGATTTTATGCGTATTGCACGCGAGACAGGAGAGCCGTTCTCTGTGGTGATGCTTGATATTGATCATTTTAAGCGCATCAATGATACGTATGGGCATGATGCGGGGGATGAGGTTCTCGTGAATTTCGTCCAGACGATACGACCGCATCTTGACCGCCGTCATGTGCTCATCCGATGGGGCGGCGAGGAGTTCCTCATTCTCTGTCTGCATTATGATGGTGCGCAGGCAGAGGTCTTTGCCGATACGATCCGCGCCTCGGTTGCAGATGCGCGTCTGCATCCAACAGAACATATTACGTGCAGTGGGGGGATTGGTGTCTGGTACCACACGGAGGAGGATTCTCCGGCACAGCTGGTAAAGCGCGCAGATACAGCACTCTATGCGGCCAAGCAGAATGGACGGAACTGTGTCACCTGCGAGCCTGATTGGAAAGAGCATCTGCCGCAGAGAGAGGCGTGAACATAAAATTTTTCTTGCATGAAATATCATCCTATGCTATATTCTTCTGGTATGTGTATGGATGGTCCGCTGGGCGGCAGGTGCTGTTTACGAACATCCGAGCGAAGGAGGATACCTATGAATATCATCGAGATTTTGGAAAAAGAGCAGCTGCGATCTGACATTCCGCAGTTTGGGCCGGGCGATACGGTACGTGTCCATGCCCGCATCGTTGAGGGGACGCGTGAGCGTATTCAGGTGTTTGAGGGTGTCGTCATCGGACGGCAGGGGACAGGTGTGCGTGAGACCTTTACCGTGCGCCGTATCGCCTCCGGTGTCGGTGTTGAACGTCTCTTTCCCGTGCATTCCCCGCGTATCGCAAAGATTGAAGTGACACGCCGCGGCATCGTCCGCCGGGCGAAACTTTACTACTTGCGCGGGCTTACCGGAAAGGCTGCCCGCATTCGGGAAAAGCGCTGAGGAAACGTACGATAGGGACTGCTTCGGCAGTCCCTATTTTTGCGGAAGCACGGATCGAGTGCGGTGTATGACATAGACGACATAGCCGTATTGTCCCATGGTTCCGTACCTGTATGGGAGGAGGATTTTATGGAAAAGGAAACGTCTGTTTTTTCGGAGCTCAAAGATTGGATTGGCTCCATTGTCATTGCCGTTGTGCTGGCGATGCTCATTCGCACATTTATCGTGGAGCTTTATGTCGTTGATGGCCCATCCATGCGTCCGACGCTCGAATCAGAGGAGCGTCTTGTCGTCAATAAATTCATCTATCGTTTCCACCCCCCGCAAAAGGGAGAGATTCTGGTCTTTCAGTACCCGCGCGATCCGAGCAGGGACTTCATCAAGCGCGTCATTGCAACACCCGGTGATACCATTGAGATTCATGAGGGACGCGTTCTTGTCAACGATCAACTGCTGACAGAGGACTATATTCTTGAAAAGACACGGAGTGAGTACCCTAAATCCACCGTTCCCGAGGGGCGTGTCTTTGTCATGGGCGACAACCGCAACAACTCCGAGGACAGTCGTTTCGCAGATGTCGGCTTTGTGCCCTATGACCTCATCAAGGGCAAGGCGATGCTCGTGTTCTGGCCAATTTCTGCCTATAAGACGCTGTAACAGCGGAGGGAATTTACCATGCGCTTTGTATCATGGAACGTTAATGGTCTGCGTGCCGCACTCAAAAAGGGGTTCATGGAGTCCTTCAAGGAACTGGATGCCGATGCCTTTTGTTTGCAGGAGACAAAGATGCAGGAGGGGCAGGCAATCCTCGATCTGCCCGGCTACGAGCAGTATTTCTACAGTGCCGAGAAAAAGGGTTACTCCGGTACGGCAATCTTTACGCGCGTAAAACCGCTCTCGGTCAGCTATGGGCTTGGCATTGAGGAGCATGATCACGAGGGGCGCGTCATCACGGCGGAGTTTGAGGACGTGTATCTTGTCACTGTTTATACACCGAACTCAAAGAATGCGCTTGCGCGGCTCGACTACCGCATGGTCTGGGAGGATGCCTTCCGTGCATTTCTCCTCCATCTGCGTGCGAAGAAGCCCGTTGTCGTCTGCGGCGACCTCAACGTCGCGCACATGGAGATCGACCTCAAGAACCCTAAGAGCAACCGTCGCAATGCAGGCTTTACCGACGAGGAGCGCGGCAAGTTCGGCGAACTCTTGGATGCAGGTTTTGTGGATACCTTTCGCGCGTTGTATCCCGACAAAACCGGGGCCTATACGTGGTGGTCGTATCTGCGCCATGCACGCGAGACGAATGCGGGATGGCGCATTGACTACTTCCTCGTCTCGGAGGAGCTGCGTGACCGCATCGCGGCGGCAGAGATCCATGCAGACGTGTTCGGGAGCGATCACTGCCCCGTATCATTGAACTTGAAATAGGGGAGACTATGGCAGAATTGAAAAAAGAACTTGCGCGCGAAATCGAGAAGCGCCGTACCTTTGCCATCATCTCACATCCGGACGCGGGCAAGACGACGCTCACCGAGAAGCTGCTCCTCTACGGAGGCGCGATCCATCTCGCGGGCTCGATCAAGTCGCGCAAGACCCAGCGCCATGCAGTCTCCGACTGGATGGAGATCGAGAAGCAGCGCGGCATCTCCGTTACGTCTTCCGTCCTGCAGTTCGACTATGACGGCTATCGCATCAACATCCTCGATACGCCGGGGCATCAGGACTTCAGCGAGGATACGTACCGTACGCTCATGGCGGTGGACAGCGCTGTCATGATCATCGATGCGGCGAAGGGTGTTGAGGCGCAGACGCGCAAGCTTTTCCGTGTCTGTCGTCAGCGCGGCATTCCCATCTTCACCTTTGTCAACAAGCTCGACCGCTTCGGCAAGGCGCCGCTCGATCTGATGGATGAACTGGAAAATGTTCTGGGCATCCGCTCCTATCCGATGAACTGGCCGATCGGCATGGACGGCACCTATCGCGGCGTCTACGACCGCGAGAAGAACCGCATCGAGCTCTTTGCCGAGGATGTGACGCACGGGCAGGAGACACGCGTTTCCGCGGTGTTTGAGGTGGATGATTCCACCTGGAAGGAGCGTGTTGGAGAGGAGGCTGCCGCCGCGCTCTTTGACGACATCGAACTGCTGCGCGATGCGGGCGAGGAGTTCGACCGCGCGGCGGTGGATGCGGGCGAACTCACCCCCATGTTCTTCGGTTCGGCGATGACGAACTTCGGTGTGCAGAACTTCCTTGAGGCGTATATCCGCCTTGCGCCGCCGCCCGCGCCACGCACATCTTCGGATGGTGTGATTGCGCCGGATGACGAGCACTTTTCTGGATTTGTATTCAAGATACAGGCGAACATGAACCCCGCGCATCGCGACCGCCTCGCCTTTATCCGCATCTCGTCGGGCAAGTTTGACCGCAATATGAGCGTCTGGCACGCACCTACGGGAAAACTCATCAAGCTCGCGCAGCCGCAGCAGTTTCTCGCACAGGACCGTCAGATCATCGATACGGCGTACCCCGGCGACATTGTGGGGCTGTTTGATCCCGGCGTCTTCGGCATCGGCGATACGCTCTGCGACCCCGCGCACAAGTTCAAATTCGAGGACTTTCCCGTGTTCCCGCCCGAGCGTTTTGCGCGCGTCGCGGCGAAGGACACGATGAAGCGCAAGCAGTTCGTCAAGGGCATCGAACAGCTGACGCAGGAGGGGGCGATTCAGCTCTTCGAGCAGGTCGGCGCGGGTCTTGACAGCTACATCGTCGGCACCGTCGGAACGCTCCAGTTCGAGGTGCTTGAGTATCGGCTGAAAAGCGAATACAATGTTGACATCACCATGCAGATGCAGCCGTTTGAGACGGCGCGCTGGCTGGCGTTTCCCGACGGGCGTGTCATCAAACCAAGTGACCTGCGCGGCGCCGACCGCGGCATGTTCGTTCACGACAGGAACGGCAATCCCGTCCTCCTCGTAAACAACGAGTGGGCGCTCGGCTGGATCCGCGAAAACAACCCCGATCTGCAGCTTGGACAGGTTCCGTTCGATCGCAGAGAGGCATAAAAAGAAAAAGACATTCCGTTGGCAGAATGTCTTTTTTTATCCTTCATGCAGCGTTGGAAACAGACAGTATAATGCTTGTATGCACTGATTGATTTAGCACGGTCATGGACAGTGCAGTGTCTGCCGCAGACTGAATCCCTGATCTTTGAGTGAAGCATTGAGATACTCCATGACATGCGGGGTGATGAGGATGAGTATAAGACCGAGGCTCTGCATATGGGCAGCATTCATGTGAGCTGCCGTAAGCTGCGGTACATAGTCTGCATCATCGCTCCCGATTACCTGCGCGCTGCCTGTCACTTGCAGGCTTTTTGCCGACCCTGGTCCTTTGTATTCATCATAGATGGCGAGAGCGATATTCTTGTTCTGCGCGAGGGCACGAAATTTTAGGCCGCCCTCAGAGAAAATGTAGAATTTCCCCATGCGGTATTTGTAGGTCAGGGGCGTACAGCGGATAAAGTCACCATCGGCAACGGCAAGCACACAGGTTGAATGCGCATTGATAAATGTTTCAATTTCTGCTTTGCATTTCTGCTCCGGCATTTTGACGGCATTTTTATCTTTTTCGATCCAAAATGAAGCGGCACGTACGTAATCCATCTGCAATCTCCTTTGATATTTGATAAATTGCGGTCTGTATTGAAAGGGGATGTTTCACCATGGCAGGAGGACATCCCGTTTTGTGCGTTATCTGCGTTCAGTCAGTTGGCGCAGCAACGCACGGCAGCCCGCATCCACATCGCGGTAGGTTGCGGAGAAGTCTCCTGTGTACCATGGGTCAGCGACGTCGCGTTGTTCTCCAACGAAAGAGAGAAGCTTGTGTACTTTTGCGTTTGGATCACCATCCGTGAGCCGATGGAGATCACGCATATTCTCGCGATCCATACCGATGATATAATCGTAGGTGTCATAGTCCGCGCGTGTCATGAGTGCAGCGCTTCTCCGCGTGAATGGAATGCTGTGTGCCTTTAGCACTTCCCTGGTACCGCGGTGCGTATCACGGCCGATTTCGTCCGTGTGTAGCGCCCGTGATGCAACGCTGATCTCCGCTGTCAGCCCCGCTTCGCGTACGAGTTCCCTCATCACAAATTCTGCCATTGGTGAACGGCAAATATTGCCGTGGCAGACAAATAAAATTTTCTTCATAATATTGAGCCTTTCTTTGTGTCCGTCGTTTTCTCCATCGCCCCAAAGCAGTCAGGTATTCCCTACGTATCGACAGCATATTTGGGGTTTCATTGTACTGGAAAAATACAATGAAGGCAAATGTTTGAGCATGTGTATCTAAAGGCGGCTTCTGCCGGGAAGTACAATCATTTGAGAATGAAAATTTGGTGTATACCTTAAAATAATATGCAAGAAAGATTAAAGATATGGGATAAATAAACGATAATGAAATAGGGTTATCATATATGCACCTTTGCCGTTCGTGATAAAGAACCATTCGTTTTTCTTGTATTTTAGCGATAAAGGTGTTAAAATGACAGTGGTGTACTGTCCGTGAGTAATTATTTTAGGAATAAGTATTCCCTCATGAGGAGATCAGTCCGGAGGATACTTTTAGGAGTTGAGAATCTATCGTGCGTAATGGAATGTATCCTGTAAGGAAGAAAAGGAAAATCGCTTGTGTCGGACTGGCAGCTGCGATTGGCGTATGGTTTGCGAGTTCCGGTATGACTGCCTTCGCTGCGCCGTCGCTCTCGCGTCCGGGGGCAGACGTTGCTGCGCAGGTGCCGCGCGCGGATATCGGTGTCGAGGATATGACACCGCATTATGTGCAGGACGATAACGAGACGCATTTCACTGTGGAAAATTTTGTCCTGGAGGCGCCGGATCTGGATCTTGATAAAGATGACCTGACAGAGATCCTTGAGGGAGCTATGGGGTCCAATAGGACGATTGCCGACCTGCGTCAAACGGTGGATCGTTTGACGGTGTACTGCCGTACCCACGGGTATCCGGCAGCGGCCGCCTATCTCCCCCCGCAAGAGAGTATGGACGGTGTGGTCGTTCTGCGCATCATTCCGGGGCGGTTTGATGAGATCAGTATTGAAAACCACAGCCGGCTCAAGACGAAAGTCGCAAAGACGATCATCGCAGGGCTGAAGGAAAACGAAGTCATTACAACGTCAGAACTTGAAACGGCGCTCTATTCCATATCAGATGCAACGGGTGCACGTGCTGTTGGTATGCTGAGCCCCGGCAGGGCGTTTGGTACGAGTAAGCTGACGGTTCGCATTGAGGAATCCAAAGCGACGAACAGCATCTTCTATGTGGAGAACTATGGGAGCAAGAGCACAGGACGCTATCGTTATGGTCTGCAAGAGACGTGGCATGACCCCTCGGGCAACGGCGACAAGGTGAGTGCCGGCGCACTGATTTCCAACGGAGATCTGCGCAATTTCTATGCGAACTATGAAACAGTGGTCGGACGCGGCGGCACAACGCTCGGTCTTGGCGTTGCGCGGATGGATTATAAGGTAGGCGGTGCCCTCAGCCACATCAACGCAGAGGGAAATTCTCTGACCGTGACACTGTTTGGACAGACGCCGGTCTATCATCTGACGGGGCGCAGCCTGACATTCCGCTACGGTTACAACTACCGTGATCTGACGGATGACATCAAGGGCTTTGACCTCAATGGTGAAAAGCACACACACAGTTTCTATACGGGGCTTGTCGGCACGCAGAATATAGGGCGGCTTGCGCTGAACTACAGCCTCAATCTGACGATCGGCAATTTGCAGTATGACTCGGCATATTCGCGCGTACTGGGTGAGATGAGCCAAACGAATGATGGCCCCTATGGAAAGCTCGAAGCTGATGTGACAGCGGTACACCGCCTTGGCAATGCGACAGATCTCATGATTAAGATGTCGGGACAGAAGGCAAATAAAAATCTCGATAGTTCGGAGGACTTCTACATCGGCGGCCCGAATGGCGTTCGTGCCTATGCACAGGGGGAAGGTTCCGGCGATGAAGGCTTTATTGGGACAGCAGAGCTGCGCTATCATACGCCGGTGCGTGGTCTTACCCTGAGTACGTTCTATGATACGGGAGCAAGTACGATCAACAAGAGCGGCGCAATTGGTGATGCGGACAATACGATGACGCTGCGCGGCTGGGGGGTTGCCGCCTCTTACAGCGAGCCGGGCAACTGGTTTGCTCGTTTGGATTACGCACGCCGCATTGGTCTTGACCCTGCGGTGGCGCAGAAGAATCGAGCGCGCGATCGGGTTTGGTTCCTCATGGGCAAGATCTGGTAATACAATCTATTGACTGCAGAGGGCGTCGCGCATAGGGCGGAGATGAATGGGCTTAGTATATGAGACTGCGACGAAAGCCGTGGATCGACACAGCGATTCAAGAGTATGCTGATTTTGTGACGCCCCTGGGGGGAGATTGGGCACGTTTATGCGGGGCGTGGCAGGACGCCTTTGGGCGTGCGGCACCGCTTCATGTGGAGATCGGTGTCGGCAAGGGGGATTTTTTAACGGAACTTGCCGCCCGGCATCCTGATGTAAACCATGTTGGACTGGAGGCGCATCAGGGTGTGCTCTACTTCGCTGCCCGTAAGGCAGCTGCGCGGGGACTTTCAAATATACGGCTTATTGTTTTCGATGCAGCGCATCTGTTGGAGTTGTTTTTTCCCCATGAAGTGGACTGCATCTATCTCAATTTCTCCGACCCTTGGCCGAAGAAGCGGCATGCAAAGCGCCGTTTGACAAGCGAAGGCTTCCTTACGCGTTATCAGACCGTTCTCAAAAAGGACGGGAAACTCTGTTTTAAGACAGACAATACAGCTCTTTTTGAGTACTCACTTGCGACGTTGGCGCGTGAGGGGTGGTACCTTTCCAGTGTGACGCATGACCTTCATGCGGCAGATGATACGGGCAATATTATGACAGAGTACGAGCGTAAGTTCAGCGCTCGCGGCGCCTCCATTGCACGCCTTGTAGCCCACCCGCCGCAGGAGTATCTGTAATGCGTACGCGCTATATGCTCTTTAAGAGCGATACAGAGCCAATCGTCATTATCATGGTGATTCTTCTCGTGACCGGGACGATCAACGTCTTTAGTTCCAGTTATGTGCTTGCGGCGATGGATTTTGAGGATCCCTATTATTTCCTGTGCCGTCATTTACAGTGGTTGGGGCTTGGTACAGTCGCCTGCTATATCTGTCGTAAGGTGGACTATCAAAAGCGGCGCATGTCGATCTTTTTCGTTGCGTGTATCGTCATAGGAATGCTTATTCTTGTGTTGCTCACGGGCAGGACGGTGAACGGTGCGCAGCGGTGGCTTGAGATTGGCAGTTTTGTCAGTTTTCAGCCGGCGGAGTTTGCAAAGCTGATGAGTGTGCTGTTAGGGGCGTTTTGCATTTCGGCACTGCTGGCAAAAAAAAGATTTCGTCTCGGGACGGATTTCAATGTTGTGGCAGTGCCTTTTTTTGCGATTCTTTTCATGGCTTTTTTCATTTACCGTGAGCCGGATTTTGGCACTGCCTGCATCGTGCTTGGCGTCCCCCTTCTCATGGGGCTGATTCTGCTGCTGCGCGCATGGTATTATTGGCTGTTCATCGTGCCGATTGGCGGGATGCTGGTCTATCTCATCGGCGTGCTTCAGCCATATCGCATGAAACGGCTGAGTGTGTGGTATGACCCGTGGTCGGATGCCCGGGATGCGGGCTATCAAATGGTGCAGTCACTCTCGACCATCGGCTCGGGTGGAATCTTCGGCATGGGGTTTGGCGATGGGGTCAGCAAATATGAGTATCTGCCGGAGGCACACACAGACTTCGCTTTTGCCATATTTAGTCAAGAGCATGGATTTTTGGGCGTTCTCCTCATTTTCTTTCTGCTTGCCGTATTGCTTCTTGCGTGTATGCGTGTCGCTGCGCGGGCGAAAGATCCCTTTGGACAAGTGCTTGCGCTTGGCATTGTTTTTCTCGTGCTCGGACAGGCTTTTGCAAACCTTGCGATGGTTGCGGGGCTGCTGCCGGTTGTAGGCATACCGCTCCCCTTTATCAGCTACGGCGGTTCATCTCTCATCGTGACAATGGCAGGCATGGGGATGCTCCTTGGCGTTGCTGACCGCAGCCATGCACAGACACCCGCAGAGAAGAAAAAGCGTGCCGTGCCCACAGAGGAGCCGGAGGAGCGGCACAGCCATATACATGTGGTGCGCTGAATATTATAGACAACAGGCAGCTGTGCGTACGCCCATAAATGCACAGCTGCTTTTCTATATTGAATGGTGAGGGTATTTATATGAGAGAGATGAGACGAAAGGATCGCAGACTGACAGAGGACGAAGCACGCGATCTCCTTCGCCGCGGAGAATATGGCGTTCTTGCGATGGTGATGCCAAGCGGACGGCCGTACAGTATTCCCATATCCTATATATATGATGAAGAATGCTGCGCTGTCTATATGCACGTGAGCGCGGAGGCAGGGCAGAAGATGGACAATATCCTATGCGAGCCGCATGTTTGTCTGACAGTTGTGACGGGGACAGAGGTTCTTCCTGCGCAGTTTGCAACAAAGTACTGGTCGGTCAATGTATTTGGCACACTGCATATTGTGGAGGATGCCGCAGAAAAACACCATGGACTTCTTGCCCTTGTACGTAAGTATGCGGCACAGTACGAGGAAGATGGGGTGAAGTATATTGCGGCGGCATCGCATCGCGTACATGTACTGAAGTTGCAAATTGCAGTCATGACCGGGAAAGCACGCAAGAAATAACAGCGCACTGCATATGTTAAAGAACAGCTTTGAGATATGCAGCACAGGATGGACATGCATGCTATTTTTGGAGAGAAGGCGAGAAAGACATGCTAGGGAAAGTGTAAATATAAAACTTTGTCAAATATGCGTTGACAAGCTTTTTGACGGATGATATTATGTGACAGTCCCCTTTTGGGAGGTGCGGGTATGTCTCTGGATCAATTTGATGGCGCGCGCTGTGTGGCCGGGACTCATCAAGTGCGCAAAGCGGTGCTGAGTGATACGGCAGAGGCCGTGTTCATCGCTGCGGATGCGGATGAACGTGCGGTTGCAGTGCTGCTCTCAGCATGCACGGAGAAGAATGTGCCGCTTGACCGCACAGCAACGAAGGCGGAGCTTGGCGCATGGGCACATCTCGATGTGGGCGCAGCGGCGCTCGCTATACTACGGAAGCACTGATACATTCAGTCAGGGGCTCTTGGCACAGCTTTTTCGCACTCTCTGTGTCGACAAATCCTCCACATAGCCCCGCTGTGTGTCCGGTTTGTCTCTTTGACAGGACGGAAAATCTACACCAATCTGACGGACTTCATCGCATCCGCGATTCCTCATGGTAAAAACGCAGCAGTTCTGCGTTTTCATACACAAGTTGTAAACTCGACGACAAAGGAAGGAGGTGCAGTATGCCAACGATCAATCAGCTCATTCGCAAGA